>Ga0209373_10000240_pt1 | contig 115385 bp, 126 predicted proteins | sample Higcelweek5metaG_FD_187173 | JGI IMG/M metagenome (GOLD analysis project Ga0209373, IMG submission 187173) | Freshwater pond sediment microbial communities from the University of Edinburgh, under environmental carbon perturbations - High... | ecosystem: Environmental > Aquatic > Freshwater >...
CGACTAGTGTAGCCAAGGCTTCACCCTCGATGTCATCGGCAATGATAACGATGTTTTTACTAACCTTCATGGTGTTTTCCAAGAAAGGCAACATATCATTTATGGCACTGATCTTTTGATCTGTGATCAAAATATATGGATCTTCGATGGTGGCGTCCATGTTTCTTGCATCTGTAGCAAAGTAAGCTGAGGCATAACCTTTGTCAAACTGCATACCTTCTTTTTTCTCGATCTCAAACTCCATACCTTTGGACTCTTCGACGGTAACAACACCATCGCGGCCGACAGATTTTAGAGCTTCGGATATTTTTTTACCGATTTCCGGATTTTGAGCAGAGATGGTGGCAACAGCTTCCCAGTCGGACTCGGAAAGATCTTTTTTTATTCTGCCGAGTTCTTTGACAACGGCAGTGACTGCTTTGTCGATTCCGCGTTTCATCTGCATGGGATTGGCACCGGCAGTGATGTTTTTCATACCGGCAACAACAATTTGTTGGGCAAGTAAAGTGGCTGTGGTGGTTCCGTCTCCTGCAACATCGTTGGTTTTACTGGCGGCTTCTTTTACAAGCTGAGCGCCCATGTTTTCGAAAGGATCTTGGAGCTCGACTTCTTTGGCAACCGAAACACCGTCGTGGAGAACGGAGGGTGCACCCCATTTTTTATCTATAGCAACGTTTCTTCCTTTGGGACCAAGAGTGGTAACAACGGCTTTGGCAAGTTTGTTTACACCGGCAACCAGCTTGGTGCGGGCATCTTCGGAAAAAATTATTTGTTTTGCCATGTTTTATTTAACAACTGCTAATATTTCGTCGAAACGGGGAAGTTTGTATTTTGTATCGCCGACTTCAATTTCATTGGCAACCCAGTCTTTGTAGATAACCGTGTCCCCTACTTTTGCAGGAGAGTCAACTTCTACACCGCGGTCATTAATTAATTTTTCTCCAACAGCCAGAACTTTTCCATACTGAGGTTTCTCGGTATGAGAATCGGGTAAGTAAAGACCGGAGGCGGTTTTCTTTTCCTGTTTGGCCGGTTCGACCAAAAGGAAACCGGGGGTTGGTTTGATTTTTTGAACAGTGAGAGTGTTAACCATTTTATTTGAACTCTATTGATAAACAATAATAGCTTAGAGGCGAGTATATCCTAGCACAGTCTGAGCCCAAAAACTATTTAATATGATAAACAATCAGATAATATTGTCAAGACCTTTTTCGTCCTCGAAAAACTTTATTGATAAAGTTTTTTGATCTGCGAAAGAGTGTCTTCGCAAGATATGTTTTCTGGAGCAATCCCAGTCGAACAGGGCGAAACCCAGAGAATGTAGTCTGGGGAAGCATAGATCGGAGAATAGGCGCCTGCTTCACAGACAATAAACTCGGTTATATCACTAGATGAAAAACCAGAATTGGGACTAATGGCAAGTTTAACTCCATCAATTTCTTTGATGGACACCGAAGCAGTGATCATTGCCTTTTTTAGATTGGCAGAAACCGAGGATTCTTTGGCACAAGCGTCCCAAGTCAGTTTGGTGGCACTTTTAACATAGGAACTCCAGTTTTCGACTTCAGATCTAAGTTTTATGGCGGTTTCTTCAGTCATGGCAGATTGGGTAGCAACGGGAGTGACAAGTTCTGTTGGAGTAGGAATAGAAGTAGGGGCAGAAGTTGGAGTAGAGCTAGTCATGGGAAGAAAACGGGCGGCGAGTACACCTACGAGAGTTCCAAAAAGAATCAAGGCAATAATTATAAAGAAGGTTTTTAGAAAACCTGATTTTTTAGACGATGAGGGAGCCGTCTGTGCCGGAAGGGGTGGTGTCGACGGGGTTGGCCGGGAGGTTTCCGGTTGTGTCCACTGTTCTGACGGAGGAGTCGGGTCGCTGTTCCACTGTGCCGGCGGACTGAATGTGGGGACGGGGGGCGTTTGGTTTGGATCCATAATCTTTATTTTGATTAATAATTTTAGTTCCTGAAGAAAGTAAATCTTTTGCCTTTAAGGCTTCTAAACTTGCCGTAGTGATCCTTAGTTTTCCTCCCTGAGAAGAAGACTTGGCAAGCTCTTGGGCTTCTTCGAAACTTGCCCATTTGTAAGCGTCGTATTCTTCACCTGACGGAAAATGGAGATTGATTGAAGAAGACGTGGCGTAGAGAAAATAATATTTCTTACCTTTCATGGTGATTGAATCTCCCGAGTCTGTTTTTAAGTCCCTTAGCCCTTGTTTGTCGGGAGGAAACTCAATTTTGTCTGTGGATATTAAAACCGGTTTGAAACTGGTTTGTTTTACAAAATCATTTCCCAGTTCTTCAGCCATTTCACGTTTGAAAGCTTCCAGTAGACTTTCTTTGTTGTCCACCCCCCCTTGCGGAAGCTGCCAAAGGTTATGAACCTTTTGGTGAACGAAAAGAATTTTCCCGGAGTTTAAAAAACAACCAACAACACTGGGACGAAGTCCTTCGGACCGGTCTGCATCCAACTCCTCAAGAGATGGTTCGTGTGAGGAGGATGTGTGATTTGTCTTTGAGGGTACTTGGGTTTGGGGTTTTATGGAAGGCATTGGTTGAGGCCGGTATGGAGTTTTTGAAATATATTGATCGTCATTTGAGCGTGGTTGGGGCCGATACTCCGATCTTGGTGGCCTTATTGGAGGAGCGGTGTAGACAGTGGCTTGAGACATGTCGAGAGCTTCGGTTTTTCTGTAGTACTGCTCTTCGCTAGCCAGAATAATTTTTTCCCTAATGGAGTCTTTGTTTTCCGGAAGAGGAAGGGTGGTTGCCGAGAAAGGATTGGAGATACTGGCGTTGACAGAGATCTTGACGATAATTTGATATCGAGCAAGACCGACTAAATCATCCTGAGTGTAAAAATTACCAAGCTCGTTCATCAAACGGTTGGCATCGGCGGCACCAACGACGAAGCTAATGAGTGTACCGGCATTGCCAAAAATAGCATCTTGAATTTCTACCGGAAGCTGAGCCGTGTATTGGTTGGCAAGAATTAGATTAAGACGATATTTGCGGGCTTCGGAAAGAATTTTTATAAATGAGGTGGTGGCAAAGTTTTGGAACTCATCAACATAGAGGAAAAAGTCTTTTCTTTCTTTTTCCGCCATGTTGGCACGATTCATGGCGGCAATCTGGATTTGAGAAATGAACATGGCACCAAGAAGAGCGGCGTTGTCCTCACCAATCTTTCCCTGAGGAAGATTTAGGATGATTATTTTGCCGTTGTTCATCAAATTTTCAAAATCGACGGTGGAGTTGGGATGGCTGATGATGTCTCTTATTGTGGGAGAGGTAATAAACTGACCGACCTTGTTGAGAATTGGAGAGATGGCTTCGGACTGGAATTTTTCGGAGTATTTATCGTATTCGTCGTGCCAAAAGTTATGAAGAACTGGATCTTGAACGGCGGCGAGATATTCTTCTCTAAAGGGTTTGTTTGTTAGTAGTCTCGGAACATCAAGAAGTGTAGATCCGGGTTTCCCGACCAGCGTCAGAAGAGTGTTTCTTAGAATGTACTCAAGCCGCGGACCCCAAGAGTTGCCATAAAGTTTGCTGAAGATGGAAACAATTCCTGAAGCAACAAGTTCGGAGTAAGCGGGGTTTTTGACATAGAGAGGGTTTAGATGAAATGATTTGCCGACAACAGAAGGGTCGAGATAGGCAACGTCGTCAATTCTGTCGGCCGGAATATAATCTAGCAAATGTTCGGCTGTGTCTCCGTGAGGATCAACTAAAGCAATACCTTCACCGTGACGGATATCATTTATCGCCATGTTGGCGAGAAGAGTTGATTTACCGGTACCGGACTTACCTAGAATATAGACGTGGCGGCGGCGGTCTTCCCCTTTTCTCATACCGAAAGAAACAATTCTGTTTTTATACTCGGTTTTGGCAAAAAAGTTAATTTCTTTTTTCTCTTCTTCGGAAAGGTCTTCGGCAATCGGAAGATTGACGGGGGGCTCCCCTCTTAGAGTCTTTCCCCAAGCAATTCCTTTTATGTTGGCAAGGCTAAACCCCGGAAGATGATAGATGGCGGCAATTTCGGAGTAATTAAGGAACTGATATTGGTTGGCGTATCTGGCCGAACGCTCAAAGATCATTTGTCTGAGTTTGTTGTGGGTTGCCGGCTTAGCTACTTTGAGTTTGAAACTGTTTCCTTCCGAGAGTGAGTAGGTACCAAAAGCGGCAGCCAGCTGAGAAAGGAGTTGGCTGGAGGTAGCTTCACTTTGGGAAATGCCAATTAGGCGGATACTACAAGCAAAAGCTTGATAGGCCAATTTTCGCTCGATAACGGTTTTTTGGGCGTTGGGTTGAGGCTTTGGCTGACCTTCGGCAACGGGTTTTGGCTCAAGAGACTTGCGAAGTGATTTTTGCCAGTTTGCGGGAGCCGCAAAAAGACAGATTTGTATTACGGCGGCCTGACCGGAAGGAATACGGGAGAAACTACCTAAAATAGCCGTCATTTGGTCGACTTTATCGTCCTCGGTAACATTTAGGGCAAGCTGAGAAGGAGCAGTAAGAACCAACTGACCCAGTTTGACATGACCGTGATTGATCCAGTCTCCCAGATAATCCTTCATGGGGGTGATGAGAGCAGTTGGGTACTGAGCGGCGATCTGAGAGCGGACTAGGTGCTCCAGACGTTCGGGGCAAGCAATAATGAAGTAAGTTGTCTGATTAAGATTGGCAATCTCCAAAGTGACCGTTTCGTAGGAGTTTAAAAGACGGTCAAAAAACTTAGCTTTGAGAGAAGATTTAATTGAGGCCAAGAACTCAACAAAAGCTGCCTGACCGGTGAGAGAGTCTTTGGCAGGACGAATTTGCAGAACCGAATATTTGGGCAAGGCCATATCTAAGTATATACAAAACTAGACGGAAGCGGGAGCGGAAAGAATGGATTGAACGGGCTGTTTGGTGTCCGATTCAATGATCTTTACTTCCGAAAAAAGAACATTTTCAATGATCAATCCTTTATCTTCAAAAAGTTTGTTTAGCTCACCTTTTAGAACAGATTCGAGCTCACTTCTTTGGGCACCAATTTCCGTGGAGTTGAATCTGCCGAAGGCCGAGGAAATGCGGCTCCTGGAGTACGGACGGACTACTTTTGAGATGAAGTTGTCTCCGATGTTTTCCCAGAGTTCGGGAGCGTTGGCTTTGTCGATCCTGAAAAGAATGGAACCCTCGATGGAGATGGTTTTGTTGTCTTTTGTCGAAGCTACAATTGGTTCGTCTCCAAGAGCTTCTTTTTGGCTGAGATCAAAACCATGCCTGATGGTGTATTCAAGAATTTGGGCATTAAAAAGCTTGGCTATTTGCCAAAAAGGAATCTTTAGATGAAGTCCAGGACCCCAAACACGCTTTAAGACACCTAAGCCCCGATCAAAAACACAGGCAACATGTCCGGGTGGAACGGAGATAAAAAAACCACCAACGACCTCGTCAACGAGGAATGAGACTACGAGTTTATCAAAATCAGCCATAACTTCCTGTATTATAGCGTCTTTTCAGGGAATTTTGGGGGTTGTGGAGAGAGTTTAACGTGATGTCTTGCTTTTTATATGTGCCTGAAGAGTGCCGGAAAGATCATTTTTGTGGAAATAGGCTGCATGAAGAGAGACTTTTTCCGTAGTTATCTTCGGAAGCATGTAGAGATACTGGAGAAAAAATGAGAGAAGGTTTAACGGAGCAAAAATAAGAGAGAGTATAGACGGGTTTTGTTTTTTCACCTTCCCTTTTGATAGTTCTTTGTAGGCATTGGCCAAGTACCGCCCGACCCAAGAGTTGGATTTAATAAACAGCTTGTGGGTGTCCTCCCTATCAAGAATTGGCTTTACCTGAAGAACTTCATGTGCAGTATAAATATTTTGACGGGCTTGGGGTACGCAAAGATCATTGAGGTCCAACCAAAGATTTGGACAAAAGGCATTGTTTGTCTTGTGTGGATTGTCTCCGGGATGACGACGGGTATATCCAAATGAGAGAAGAAGTAGTAATAGAGGTCTTACCAACCAAAGCGTGTGGGGTGCGGTGATGATTAATAAATCCAGATCGTCGTTTCCTTTGGTGTTGTTTATGGCAACCGAGCCGGTAAGACCAATCAAACGAATACCGGGAATAAAGCGGGCATGTTTAACAAATTCGAGAACAATTTTTTCTTTTTGCTTGGTATTTTCAAGAAGAACTTTCTTGAGCGAAATTTCACCTGGTTTTAGAGGAGAAATGTATTTTTTTATAGATTCTTTTGATGTTGAGTGTGGAGTAATCAACCAAAAATGAACTTCCGATGGAGAAAGCGGGTAGTGAAAATAGCCTCCGTAGGCCAAGGTCTTTTCGACTGCATCGGATAAATCCATTTTAGGGTGTGGTCGTGGGGGCAGGAGCTACAACTAATCCGTACTGAGAAAGAACTTGTGTGAAACCATTGTCGAGAGTTTCCAAGGCCTGTTTGCTGTCTTGATTTTGAGCGATAGCATTGATTGCATCTTCGAGATATTTAATTAGCCGAGAGTTGAGTGCCGTTTTTGAGTCTCTTGTGTTTCCGGCAGTGTAAAAAGTACGAGCCGTGTCTAAACCGGTGACATAGGGAGCTATTACCGGATTGTTTTGAGCCAGAGTGGCATCAGCTTTGTTGGCCGGTGGCTGAGGAAACTCTCTTTCTGTTGTGGCTGCATCAAAAAGAAGTTGTTGGGCCTTGGCAGAGGCAAGAAAACTCAAAAACTTCCAAGCTTCTTGAGGGTGTTTACTATTTTTTCCAACTGCTTCAAACCAGAAAGATGTCCAGTTTACCGTGTCCGAGTCCGGAAGCTGAGGAACGGGTACTGTTTGCCAAGAAAGTGAAGGGTTGATGGCTTTGATTTCGGGAGCTCTCCAAGTTGGAGCAATTATCATGGCTACTTTTTCGTTGGCGAAAGCTACCGTTGAGGCGGGAAGGGTATCATCCCAAACTCTATGCTTGCCGACAAAGTCGGTGTAATAGGTAAGGGTAGCCGAAACCTCCGTACCCTTAAGATCGGTAAGTTTGACACCGGCTTGAAGCAACATGAGACTCACTATATCCGGCCAGTGATCAACATTGGCAGTATTTCCCAGAGCGATTCCGGCACGGGTTAATTTTCCGGTAAGAGGATCTACTTCTTTGAGGGTTTTGGCGGCAGTGAGGACATCCTCCCAAGTTTTTGGAGGAAGGAGAGACTTCTGCTGGAACATAGCATTGTTCATGTAGAGAGCAAGACCTTCCATAGTGATGGGAACACCATACACTTGAGTACCGGAAACCAACATTTTTGAGACGATGGGGTAAAAATTGGTGGAAATTTCCGTAGCCGAAACTGAGTTGGCCGGAGCCGGAAGAAGACTTTTGGCAAAAATGGGAAGCCATGTTGAGTGGAGTCTCACTATATCCGGTGAGTTTTGACTTTCTAAAGCAGTTTTTATTCTGTCTTGATAGTCTTGCGGGGATTGGAGCTGATAGCTAATTTTTATGCCAGGATTTTGTTTTTCAAACTCGTCGATGACCGGCTTCATGACCGACGACGGCTCCCAAAGTCCGTAATAGGTTAAGGTAATGGTTTGTCCTGTGGGGGTGGATTTTGAAGTGGATTTTGTGCCAAGGAATTTGGTGACGGCAAAGACAATTAAACCAACTACAAGAATAACCGCAAGGAGAGGAAGAATAATTTTTAACGGAGAAGGTTTAATAACCGGAGGCTTGACTGATGCAGGCGGCTGATAACTTGGAGGAGGTGGAGCCGCTTCTTCCGGTGTAGGTAATGGAGTGGGCTCGTCCGGTGTGAGTAGAGGTGTGGATTCCTCCGGCGTGAGTGGTGGTGTGATTTCTCCCGGTGTGGTTGGACCCGGAATTGGAAATAAGTTTTCCATATATAAATATCGGTTAAAATAGTAGGGTCGTGTTCTGACGCGACACTGTAATAAAGTATAGCAAGAATGAATAGAATTAAAAACTTCGTTTGGATATTGGTTATCTTCATCCTAGTAGTAGGGGCTTCCTATGCAGGATACCGGTTGGCATTTAGAAATTTAATTTTCCCAAAAATTTCAATTGCCAATGTCGAGGTAGGAGGAATGGATAAACTAACTTCTTTGAAACTTCTGGAAAAGAGTTTCTCAACAAATCCCAGCCGGATAATTTTAAGAATAGATGACAAAGAAATTGACAAGTTTAATGAAATCAAGGTAGAAAAAGATATTAATTGGGCGGTTGAACAAGCATATTTAGTGGGAAGGAATGGAAATATTCTTACTCAAGTCGCCGAGCAGTTTAAAACTTTGGTATCTTCCCGGAATATCATGGTGCCAATAAGTTATGACAAGGAAAATCTGAATGAGTATGTTGACCAACTGGCACTTGATTATGATCATCAACTAGTTCCTCCAAAATTGGTAATAGAAGATGATCAGACAAAACTGGTGAAAGGAAAAGACGGATTGCGAATAAACAAACAGAAGTTAACAGAAAAAATTACCGAAGGTTGGTCGCTTCCCGACAAACACGTCATAGATGTACCAAAAGAAGTTGTATCGGCAAATGAAAACCAGACTCTGGTCGATCAGGCAGTTGTTTCGGTCAACAAATGGGGAGATAAGAAGTTGATTCTTAAACAGGGTGACTTTGTGATGAGTCTTTCGAGAGAAGATGTTGTTCCTCTATTTGGATTAATGGACAAAACGATTGATGAAAATCAATTTATTAATTTGGTTTCAAAAATCCGACCGCTTGTTGAAACGGAGCCCAGAGATGCAGTCCTTCAGTTTGATGGGGATAAAGTAGTTGAGTTTAAACCCGAGATTGTGGGAAAGGAAATAGACATACCTGCTTTTGGTGAAAAATTAGCAACGGCTTTGATCGCTGCCGAAGGCGGAGATTTGGAAGTGCCGGTAATACTAACTTATCCTAAGATAAAAGCGGGTGACATAAATAACTTAGGAATAAAAGAGCTCATCGGAGAAGGTAAGTCGTTGTTTTATCACTCAATTCCCGGAAGAGTGTTTAATGTGAACTTGGCGGCGTCAAGAATTAACAGTACGATTGTGGCTCCCGGAGAAGAGTTCTCCTTTAATGAAACCGTAGGAGATATTTCCAGAGAGTCCGGATATCAGCCGGCTTATATCATTAGCGGGGGAAAAACTATTCTCGGAGATGGTGGCGGAGTGTGTCAGGTTTCAACAACCGTTTTCCGGGCAGCGCTCGATGCCGGTTTACCGATTATTGAAAGGAGGGCTCATGCATACCGTGTCGGGTATTATGAGCAGGACAGTAAACCCGGAATTGATGCAACCGTGTATAACCCGAGCGTAGATTTGAAGTTTAAAAACGATACCGGAAATCATATATTAATTCAAACCAAAGTAGATACGAAAAAATTATCGATGTGGGTGAGGATTTATGGAACCAAAGACGGAAGAGTGTCCAGTGTCTCAACGCCAATAATTTCCGGACAGACACCGCCACCGGAAACACTGTATGTTGATGATCCAACATTGCCTTTGGGACAGATGAAACAGATTGACTGGGCGGCATCGGGAGCAAAAGTGTCATTTAAATATAAGGTAACGAAAGATCTGCAGACCATGTTTGAAAAAACTTTTTATAGCAATTATCAACCGTGGCAGGCAATCTATCTTAAAGGAACAAAAATATGAGGATACTGGCCATTGAAACTACCTGTGACGAAACAGCGGCGGCTGTTGTAGAAAACTGCGGCAGTGGAGTGAGAGTGGCTGAAAATGTTGTTGCCAGTTCGGTATTGATGCATCAAAAATATGGAGGAATCGTCCCCGAAGTAGCTGCCAGAGAACAGATCAGGAGTATTATTCCTGTAATTACCGAGGCTGTGGGTGAAAATAAAGACCAAATCCAAGGAATTGCCGTAAGTTATGGTCCGGGGCTGATGGGAAGTTTACTGGTGGGAGTTGAGTCGGCAAAAGCATTAGCTTGGGCATGGAAAAAACCTCTTTATAGAGTAAATCATATGGCGGCTCATGTTTTTGCAAACTGGTTAATTGAAAATCCCGGTGATGAAGTACCTAGCTTTCCGGCTGTTGGATTGGTGGTAAGCGGTGGGCATACGGATATTGTTTTGATGAAAGATACAAAAAACTGGGAATGGATTGGCGGAACCCGTGATGATGCTGTGGGTGAGGCGTTTGACAAAGTGGCAAGACTCTTGAGTTTGGGTTATCCCGGTGGCCCAGAGATCTCCAAAGCAGTTGAGCGGGTGACAGAAGAAATGAAAGAAAGATTTGGATCAAAGTTTAAGTTACCAAGACCGTTACTTAATGAAGACAATTTTGAGATGAGTTTTTCGGGGATTAAGGCAGCGGTATCTAAGATAGTGACCAGTTTAGAAAAAATCGATGATGAGTTGCGGGATATTTTGGCTTGGGAGTTTTCGGAAGCAGTGATTGAAATTCTAGTTAAGAAAACAATGTCTGCGGTTGAAAAATATCAGCCAAAAAGTGTATTGCTGGCGGGAGGGGTTGCAGCGAACAAACAACTTAGAGAGAGCTTAAGAATCGAAGTGGAGAAAGCCGGAATAAAATTCTTTTGTCCAGAACTCAAATACTGTGGAGACAATGCGGCCATGGTTGGAGCGGCAGCGGTTATTTCTCCACGAGAAATAGTTCCTGCAGAATTAAAACCGGATCCAAGCGTAGCAACAGTTTAAGGATTTTGAACAAAACAGCAGATAAAGTTGTGTCCTTTTTCTTCATGAATTGTGACATCAATCAAGTTAAAACCGGAGTCAATCATGTATTGAGACAACTCTTCCGGTGTGTAGTATGAATAAAAACGTCCTTTTGCGTCAACTTCAGTTCCTTGACCTTCTTTTAGTGAAAACAGACCAACTCCTCCCGACCGAAGTTGTTTTTTTAAATTTATTAGAGTTGGAATAAGTTCATCTTTTTCTAAATGAAGCAGAGAGGCAAACCCTAAAATTCCATCAAGTTCCGCAAAATTTGTTGGTATCCGAAAGTCGTGACGGACAAAAACCGCATAGGGGCAACGATCTTTGGCAACAGACAACATTCCCTCAGAAATATCTGTTCCAATATATTGGTAACCCATTTCTTTAAGCAATATCGCTTCATTTCCCGTTCCACAACCAATTTCCAATACGACCCCTTGTGGTAATAGTTTTTGAAAAGATGTTAGTTCTTCTTTCCAGTATTGACTTACCCCCTCTCCACGAAAATCCTTGTGTTCCTGAGCTTGTTTGTTGTAATAAGCGAGAGTATTTTTTTCTTGTTCTGTTCTGTCCATAGCTAAAGGTAGCACTCTTGATGATAAAATCAAGAAGGAAATGCAGAAAAATTACGATCATACACAGTTTGAAGACGAGCTCTATAAAAAATGGGGAGAGAGCGGAGTATTTACGCCCCCAACCGGAGAGGAATTGAAGAAGAGTGGCAAAAAACCATTTACGATCATCATGCCGCCGCCTAATGCAAACGATCCTTTGCATACCGGACACGCCATGTTTGTGACCGTCGAAGATATATTTATCCGGTATCACAGAATGAAGGGTGAAGCGGCTTTGTGGCTTCCGGGAACCGATCATGCAGGAATTGAAACGCAGTTTGTTTTTGAAAAAAAGTTAGCAAAAGAAGAAAAGAGCAGATTTGATTTTGACCGAGAGACTCTTTATAAGATGATTTGGGACTATGTACAAGAGAATACCGGAGTTGCCCTGAAACAGATGAAAAAACTGGGAGCAAGTGCCGACTGGAGTAGATATAAATTCACCCTTGATCCGGAAATTATTAAAGAAGTAATTGAAACATTTAAGAAACTTCATAATGACGGGCTGGTTTATAGAGCCGAGAAACTGGTTAACTACTGTACAAAATGCGGTACGGCTTACTCCGAGCTGGAAGTAGAACATGAAGAAAGAGAAGATAGGCTTTATACCATCGACTACGGTTTGTTGAAAGTAGCAACGACAAGACCGGAAACAATGTTGGGAGATACTGCCGTAGCGGTGAATCCAAAAGACAGGAGATATAAAGATTTTGTTGGAAAAATGGTGACCTTGCCCCTTATGAATAGAGAGATTCCTATTATTGGTGATGAGATGGTGGATGTGGAGTTTGGTACCGGTGCTGTAAAAATAACTCCGGCTCATGACCCGAATGACTGGGAAGTTGGAGTGCGACACGACTTGAAATCTATTCAAGTTGTTGGGGCGAATGGAAAAATGACGGAAAATGCAGGTTCTTATGCCGGAATGTCCGTGAGTGCTTGTAGAGAAAAAGTTTTGAGCGATCTTGGAGATAAATTGGTCGACGTAAAACCTTATACCCATAGCGTGGGAGTTTGTTACCGGTGCAGTAGAACGATTGAGCCTCTTCCAATCAAACAATTTTTTATTAAAGTAAAACCGTTGGCCGAAAAAGCACTGGAGGCACTTGATAAAAAAGAAACGGTTGTGCTGGGGGCGGGAATGGATAAAATACTGCGTCACTGGCTTTTGAATCTTAGGGATTGGAATATCAGCCGACAGATCGTTTGGGGAATCAGAATTCCGGTTTGGTATACGGATGAGAAAAAACTTGACTATGTGGTATCGGAGACTTCTCCCGGTGAGGGATATGTTCAAGAAACGGATACTTTTGATACTTGGTTTTCTTCCGGACAGTGGCCTGTTTTGACACTAAAAACAAACAAGCCCGGAGACTTTGATGCTTACTATCCAACCGACATTATGGAGACCGCATACGACATTCTTCCTTTTTGGGTGATGAGAATGATGCTTCTGTCAATTTACCTCACCGGAAAGTCGCCATTTAAATACGTTTATCTCCATGGACTGGTTCGTGACGAACGCGGCCGTAAAATGAGCAAGAGTTTGGGAAATGCAATTAATCCTTTGGAGCTGTGTGCCAAGTATGGAACCGACTCTTTGCGAATGGCTTTGGTGATGAGTACAACTGCCGGACAAGATAGTAATACGGGTGAAAATAAAGTGCGGGGAATGAGAAACTTCGGTAACAAAATTTGGAATGCGGGAAGATATATTGCCGAAAAAACCGAAGAGCCTGTTTTGACCGGAGAAAAAGATGGAGAGTTTACCGAAAAGCTTTCTTCCGTCAAGAAAGAGGTCACCAAGCTCCTTGATCAGATGAAGGTTGGTTTGGCGTCTGAGACGGTCTACAACGAGTTCTGGCACTGGTTTTGTGATGGAGCAATAGAGCTGAATAAACAAAAGTTGATTAGTGATAAAGCTTTAAAAAACGGATACAAAGAAATGCTGGCTTTAATGCATCCCTTTGTACCTTTTGTGACAGAGGCTGTTTGGCAAGAAATGTTTGAGGCTGAAGGTTTGCTTATTTCTTACCCTTGGCCCAGATAACAAAAAGGCGCCAAGTGGCGCCATTTTTGTCCAGCTAATTTTTTATTCTTTCTTTGGAGCTTCCTCAGAAGTTTCGGCTTTGGCTTCGCCTTCAGCGGGTTTTTCACCCGGTGTACCTTCTCCTTCGGCAGGAGCTTCGGCACCGGTAATTTCCTCAGCAACTTCCTCAACAGGAATAACTTCTTCTTTCATAGGTTCTTGTAAGGAAACAACAATTTGTTCCGGATCGGTTTGAATCTCAACTCCGGCACCAACCTTGGCATCGGAAACTTTAAGCTGATCACCAATTTCTTTAAGTTGGGAAATATCAAAGGAAATGTTTTCCGGAATATCGGTTGGCAGAGCTTCTACTTCGATTTCGTTTAGAGACTGAGAAAGAACGGCGGCGTTGGTGTTGACCAGTTCCGATTCTCCTATTAACTCAACAGGAACATTGGCGGTAACTTTTTCTTTAAGGTTAACTTGATGAAAATCTACGTGAAGCTTGTTTCCGGTTACAGGATTAAAGTGAACCGAGGTAACCAATGTAGGACGTTCTTTTTCTTCACCCTCAACTTTTACCCAAACCAGACTGGTTTCTCCCGCTTCTTTATAGAGACGGTTGAACTCAACAGCGTTTATTTGGATAGCTTGGCTGTCAATGCCTTTTCCAAATAAATTGGCGGGAACAATCCCTTCGCGACGTAGTTTTTTAACCTTACTTCCAATAACGGTTCTTTTTTCGGCTTTCAAAATTAGTTTTTCCATGAAACGTATTGTAACGTACCAGACTTAGCTTCTCAACTTTATTGAGTGTTTTGGTCAAGTACGAAACCAAAGGTTGTCGTGTGTGGAGGTAAACTCAGGCTCATTTGTGACGGTTCTGCCGTAAAAGATGAGGTTACCACGGTTGGCCTGAGGTTTTCCGGGTAAATAATTTTTAACTGCACTCCGGAATCGGTAGTTCCAGGCTGCCTGATTTCGGTAATTGAGTAGGAAAATGGTGTTTGAAAGATACTTTCCATGTTGGAAGAGGCAGTTATCTGAACTTTGTTGTTTTGTCCAACCGCATAACTAAGCGGGATTTTGTAGTGATCAAACTGATTGTTTGTGCTTTTTGAAATTTCCTTCATTGAAGAGGGAAGGTCGTTTAGTAGTACTTTATCAAGTGCCGAAGGCGAAGAAAGATAGAGATTGAGGGTCGTTGTAGTAAAGATGCCTGTTTTGCCCTCATTTTTTGTCTTGTAATCAATTTGGTATGCATGTTCTATCTGAGCGGAGGTGATTCTTATGGTATGTTTTAGTTCACGGCTTAACCAGAGACTTTCCCTTGATGGTTGGAGTGTTGTTTCGTTTAGATAACTTGTCTCCGAAATACATTTTCCAACTGAGATTATGCCTGCATTACATGGATGGAGAGCAATTACCCCCGAGTATGATTGACCGGCAATAATACGTTCTATATCGCTATCAGCAGACCAAAATAGTATTTGATTGTCCCCCACTTCTTTAGCTAAAGTTCTTCCAAGAACCGGTAGGGTAATATCCTGCTTAAACAATCTATCGAGATACTGATCGACCAGTTCTTTGAAGATTGCGGATCCGGATGCTTCTACAAAATCAGATTCAAATTGTTCAGCTACTTGTGATTTTTCCTCAACAAGAAGTTGTTTTATCAAAAGATCGTTTATGGCAACAATAAAGTCGGGTTTCATTCTTAGAGCCCTTTCAAGGTAGGAGGCAAGATTTGTTGATGCCACAGAGAAGTCAGGGTTTTGAGTTATATCAGCAAGTTTTATGGTTTGAGCTGCGGGTGTTTTGTTATTTTTTGGGACCGCAGATGCCGTAGATTGATATAACTTGTCCAGCTCGGACTCGGTATAGTACTTTTTTGAAATTAGACTTCCTTGACTTATGGTGAGAAAAAGATAGTAGTCTACCTCTCCTCCACTTGGACGGAAAACGTGGCTGTTTTGAAGAAGCACTAAAATATTTTTTGCTTTGTCACCCGATAGGAAGCTCGGAATGATATCAACAACCTTGATATATTCGGCCACTTGACCTTCCAGTGTTTTTAGATTTTTGAATTTCTCATTATTGATGAGCTTTTGATTAAGAAACCTTGGTAGTTTGTTTCCGTTGCTTAGAAAGAAGATTTGGTTGATGTTTTCATATACCCGACTAAGATTTGAGTGTAAAGCCAGACTGAGATCGTCATAGTTAACATTATTTTCTTTGTTGTTTAACGAAAGAAGTAGGTTTTCCGCCATGACATAGGTTTGATGTAGGTTTTCCAGACTTGAAGCTCCATAGTCAATAAAGTTGAAAAGGTTAAATATTTTTTCTGTTTCTTTTGGAATAATAAGGTTGGAAAGAGGGACTAAGGGAGAAAAGGACGACTCCCCCACCTCTTTTAATCTCACCGAGTAGTTTAGAGAATTGACGGATTGTTTTAAGTTGCCGTTTAGGGCTTCATTAATTGATTTTTCAAGTAACTGCAGAGAAAAAGCGGTGGCTATCATGCTCACAGCTATCAGCATACCTAGAATTATTAATAGTGATTTGAATATTTTCTTTCCAATATTTTTTATTGTTGGAAGCTGTTCCGGTTTTTTAGGCCGAGGTTTGTATGCCCAGTTTAGAAATCTATAAACCGGATTTATTTTTGTATGATTTATTTCTTCAAGCACCGGATTTTCCGAGTACTGGCTGACAATTTTTTTAAGATCGTCTACAAACTCACTTTCCGGCTGCCAGTTAAGTTCAGCTCTGGTTTTGTTTCCCAAGGAAAGAAGTGTGTTTGTTTTTGGATCGTTTTTTCCGGAAGCATTTATATCCAAATCATCTTGGCCGATTATGTCCGTATTTTTTTTAAGCAGATAGGAGAGTTCAAGGTCGGCAATTGAGTCGCCCAGCAGCCAAAAACTTTTTCCTGCCGTGTTGGTTAGAAATAACGTTTTAACAATGGCTTTAATAAAGTCTTCGATCGAGAGAGGAAAGAATAAGTTTTCGCCTTTTTGGGAGATCAAGGTCTTCTTCCGTGTAATTGAGTTAAACAACTGAAGATCGAAAGCGGTTGCCGGTGTGGGTGAGATGCATTGGTAGATGTCTTTAGTGAAGATTAGTCTGTGCAAGGGATCATTTTTCCCGAGGCTGTCCAACATTTTTTCAAAGTATTGATTTTTTTCCGTATCAATGTTGTCTCCGTGTAAAATGACGGCTGACAATTTTGACCTGTTTTTTCTACAGATATCGTAAGTATCGATTAAGTTCTGGCTTATTTGAGTGAGATCTTTTTCAAGATCGATGATAAAGACACTGTAGGGGATATTTTCATTGTCCTGGGCAAATTTAATTTCTGAATGAAGCCGGTTATCCAACAAAACCTTCTCAAGTTCTTGACTATTTCCTTTTATTGAAACCAACACTTCTTTCCCGGGCATTACGTTAAGTATAAACGATGAGCTATTGGGAAGTATTAAAACGATTATCCGTATTTACTATTTCTATTTTTATTTCTGTGCCTATATTATTTTTATTTCTGTGCCTAATTGAAAGATGTTTCTGTTCTTACTTTTCACACATGAAAATCTAAGTGTAAGGCTATCTATAGTTATCCACACTGTTTATGCGCGCAAAAAATATCTAATTTCTATACCAAAAAGTGTTGTGAAAATTTATTTATCCAAAGCCTCGTTCACTAACTTGTCCGCTTTTTTGTTTTGTTCGCGAGGAACACTAACAAAGGTCATTAGTTTAATTTGCCCTTTATCTTTCAAGGCTTTTACCAGAACAACTATCTGCTCTTTAAGCAGTTTAAGATGAGGCTGTTTGACTTTGTATTTCCCGGTAATTTGTCTAACGATCAGTTCCGAGTCCAGAATATATTTGAGTTTTTCGGTAAAAATCTCTTTTTCGGTAATTTCTTCAAGACTTCTAATTACGGCTGTGTACTCGGCTACATTGTTTGTGGTGACGCCTATCGTTTCAGACAAAGTAAAGACTTTTTTTCCGTCCGATGCTGCATAAACACCGATTCCCGCTTCTCCGGGATTGCCACGTGAGCCACCATCGGTGTTGATTTCGAGGAGTTCGTATTTGTTCGTCATGAGATATTTTAGAGCATAATTGACAAGGCGAGAAGAAGAATGAGTTTATTTTGGGGTAAGGTCCAGGTATAGTGATCCAAACTTCCTGTAAAGAGAACAAGGGCAATAAGTCCAAAAACAAGCGGGTTTGATAGGAACTTTATTACTTTTTGCCTAAGAAGTGAGACTATAAGCAGAAGTGTTCCAAGTATTCCCATTTCAGACATCATTAATAGGGGAAGACTGTGAATTGGCTGGAGCCTTGAAGGGGTGATAAACGATCCCGGCAGTAGTTTTCCAAGAGACGGAATAAAACCTCCAAGACCGGTACCCGTGAAGGGATTCTGTAAAAAGATGTTTTTCAAATACGGAAAGTAGAATAGGCGGTCAGATAGGGACTGCCAGTCCGTTTTGTAGGTTTGGATCAAGGGCTGAGCGATGGTGATAAGAAGCGATAAAAGAACAATTAGCTCGGCTTTTAGATTAAAAATAATAAAGGCAAGAGCAACAATGGCGGTTTTGGAGAGGGTAAGAAGTATGCCAATGAAAGGAACTAGCTTGTACCATGGTTTTGCCGGTTTTTTGGAAAAAAGATAGTAAACAATGAGAAGATATCCCGCGAGCGAGTTTGAGTGAGAGAAGATGCTTACCGGCCGGAGAATCTCCAGTCCAAAAAGATTAAAGCGGCCAATTCCCGGAGTGCTTCCGGAAAAGGCACGCTCGCCGAGATAATAGAAAACACCTCCTATAGACGATTGTTTACAAAGCTGAACAATTTCGATCAAGACAATGAGGGAGGTACCATAAAGGAGGGGTTCGCGAACCTGCTGCCATTTGAGATGACGAAGCCGAAAAACAAGAAAAACCGAAATGTATAGAAAGGCACGAAGCCACCAGTGTACGGAAGTAGAAGGGGAGACAGAAAAAACAATGTTGACAATAACGAAAGAAACAAAAATACCAAGAGTGAGATAATTTTTTTTGAGAAAAAGATAAAGAGGAACAAGATTGAAAGAGACTAAAAGAATAAGAAAAATATCGACAAGATAGAGGGTGGGGGAAAGATAGTCAATTTTGATACCGGCAACCCGAGAGAATGATGGCCAAAAATGAAGACCAAGCTGTGTTGGTAAAAGAAAGACAATTACCTTGATTAACAAGTCACTTATCATCTAGGCAGATTGTACAAGAAAAAAATCTTAGGTTGTGGGGATGATGACCATTTGACGGAAGGGAGCTTCTCCTCTGGACTCGGTCTTTATTCCCGGATATTCTGAAAGGAACATATGAATAATACGACGTTCGTATGAGCTCAGACTGGGAAGAATTATTTCTTTTTGGAGATTGACAGCTCTTTGTGCCGCGTCACTTGCGAGTTCTCTCAGAGTTTCTTCACGACGCTCTTGATAGTCGTTTACATTGAGATGAAGTTTGGGCCAGACGGCGAAGCGTTGGAAGATGATGAGAGAAAAGATCATGCGAAGTGCGGAAAGACCCTCACCGTGATGGCCAACAAAAACGCCGGCAGATTCCTGAGGAAGGGTAAGGGCAATATTGACATTTTCATCATCGGCTATTTCGATCACAATTTGATCTTCAGACAGTCCAAGCTGTGAAAGAACATTGGTTAAAATTTCATTGATTTTTGACTGATCCATTTTATTTTTTAATTGATATGCGAATTAATTATTTTCCGGCCACACGAGCTACCAGAGAACGAACTTTATTGATGGCGGGAATAAGACCACCCCATCCCGAGAAGAAGTACTGCTGAACGAGAGAGAAAACGGTAGAGAGAACCCAGTAAAGAACAAGTCCCGATTGGAAGTTGAGAGAGATGATGACGGTCATAAGAGGCATCATGTAAATCATTTGCTGTTGCATACTGGAAGCCATTTCGAGACTGTTTTCCTCTTTTTTCTTGTCATCCTTCTTTTTGGGATTTTTGACCTCGGAAACTACTCCAGATTGCATCATGAGAGAAAAGATGAGCTGACTGACACCGGCAAGAATGGGCATAATATAGGTACGGTCCGGTTTGGTGAGATCTAAATAGAGGAAATATGGATTTAAGACGGTTCCCTCAATAGAAGATTGTTTGAGAAAGTACATAAAAACCTGATAAAGAGAAATCAAAATAATGATCTGAACAATTTGAGGAAGACAGCCCGCAGCCGGATTGATACCACGTTCTTTGTAGAGAGCTACTTGGGCTTGTTGGAGGGCGGCTTTATCTGTGTGTTTGGCTTTTAGACGGTCGAGCTCGGGTTTTAGGTCCTGCATTTTTTTGGCAGAACGCATTGAGGGGATAACCAGAGGGAGAAGAATTACTTTGGTGATGAGTGTGATGGCAATAATGGAAAGGCCAAGATTTCCACCAAAGAGTTGGTAGAAAAAGAGAAGAGCTTGATAAAGAATTCCGTTTAATGGTGCAAGCATAGTTATTTGATTTTATCAGGAACGGGATCGAAACCACCTTTGAACAGGGGATTACATCTTAGTATTCTAATAAGTGACAGTTTTGTCCCGACAATAATACCATATCGACGGTACGCTTGTCTTGCGTAAACGGAACAGGTAGGGGTAAAACGGCAAGCAAAAGCGGAACCAAAGATTGATTTTCCTAAGACATGATAAAGAGGAGAGATGTGCTTGTGATAAAAATCGAGCATTTTATTTTGCAAAAAGGCTTTTCAAATCTTCAGAAAGATTCTTATTTTCTTCCGTTAAAACCTGCTTTTTCGGAATAACGAGATAATCTTTGCCGGGTATGGAGGAAAGGGCGGATTCAATGATTTCCGAGGTAATCCTTTTGATTTTGTTTCTGTCAACTGCCCGTGTGGCGGTTTTCTTGGAAAGGAGAATGGCAAAACGGGAGGTGTTTTCCGGTGAGTCGGCGGCTACAAGGGTAAAAAACTTGCCAGAAAAAGATTTGCCTGTTTTATTTAGACGATCTCGTTCGAAACGGAGCGATAAACGGTGACTCTTAGGAAGAGCCATAGATTAAACGGATAATTTTGTCCTACCTTTGGCGCGACGGCGCTTGATGACGTTACGACCATCATGGGAGGCCATTTTAATGCGGAAACCGTGTGTGCGGACGCGCTTAAGTTTGTGTGGTTGGTAGACTCTTTTTGGCATGGATTTATTTTATCATTGATGAGCGGTGGTTATTATACCCCATGCTTGTGCCTTTTATTTTCTTGAGTTTTTGATTATTATCCATAAAATGGCTTTGTCTTGTGCGTAAATAACAACCCATAACTTGTATTTTACCCTTTTTGGTGCTAAACTCCCTTGTCTAAATCTGTACTTTCACAAGGAGGCTATTGTGTCTAATTGGATTAATGAGGCCAAGAACAAAGTTCAGCGTGATATTTCTGAAAAAGCAGAAAGAGATGCTGTTGAAAAGTTGGCAAAATCTCGGGAAATTGACAATATCCGAAAGTCTTTTTGGAAATTCGCCAGACCCGAATGGATTGCAATCGAAAAAGTTTTATCTGAGGCAAAAAAACAAGGATTGTCGGTTTATGGTCCGAATGAGGGTTATCATGGCGATGATATTTCTGACTACGATATTACTAATGGCAATTATTGTTTTGAGACAATAATTAAGAGACCTCATTGTCGAGAAGATGGTTACACCATAGGTACAGATATCACTACTAAAGCTTGGGGGGTAAGGTGGGTAATAAATGATCCAACCTATGAAGAGCCCAATTATAACCCTAGTATATTGCAAATGATTTTCGATCGTTTTGTTGAAAAAAAGAAACAAAGTAGTTACAAGGACAATTTAGTTATTGTTCTGTTTTTAAAAAAGACGGGTGTCGACTATGTTCCATCAATAACAGCTGTTGAGGTTGAAAAAAAGATTAAAGATTGGCTATATAGAGTCTATAAATAAAAATCTCACGTGGTGCCCCTAAAGGGCACCTTTTTTATGGCAAATTTTATTTGAAGAAGTTTTTGCGGAGATCGGGCACGGAGATACTTTGTGATGTATTTTTGATGGGTATTTTGGGGGTTGTAGATTGTGGATAACGTGATAAAACTGAACTACACCTGCCCGATTATTATTAATATCCGTTATGAAAATTGACGAGAGTGCCTTGTGGCAATCAGTTTGCGGAGAGCTTGGAGTATCTATGTCCCAGGCCGGATTTAACGGATTTGTTAAACCTTGTCATATTAAAACGATTACGCCAATTGATGACGAAAGAATAATAGTGGAGCTGGCTGCGCCTACAGCGTATCACGTGCGGACAATTGATGAAAAATATTTCAGTACCATTAAGCAGGTGATAGAGAAAATCTCACACAAAAAATGTGATTTGGCATTGATAGTAGCGGAGAGTAAAAAGACAGAAAAAGAAACAAAAACTTCATCAAAACCGGAAAAGTCTGAGCCTAATATGAATTTGTTTGTTTCTCCCGATGCCGATAAGCAAGCCGGAAATAATCTTAATCCGAGATATTCATTTGAAAACTATGTCGTTGGAAGTTCAAACCGTCTGGCTTTCGCGGCGGCAAAGGCGGTGGTTGATTTCCCGGGTACGAGACACAATCCTCTCTTTATTTACGGGGGAGTAGGAGTAGGAAAAACTCACCTAATGCATGCTGTCGGACATGAGATGGTTAAAAAAGGAGTGGGGAAGGTGGTTTATGTGACCAGCGAACAGTTTACTAACGATCTTGTCAATTCGCTCCGCTCAAAAATGACCGAAGCTTTTAAAAAGAAGTACCGCCAAGTAGGGGCACTTTTAATTGATGATGTTCAATTTTTTGGGGGAAAGGACTCGACACAGGAAGAGTTCTTCCATACATTTAATGAGCTGACGAATAAGTCGGCACAGATCGTGATGACCTCGGACCGGAAACCACAAGATATCGAGGGTTTGGAGGATAGACTGAAGAGCAGGTTTTTGGGAGGAATGGCTGTCGATATCGGATTGCCGGACTATGAAATGAGGGTGGCAATCCTAAGACAGAAAGCACAGGAAATTAAAGTTGAGGTTGAAGATGGAGCATATGAGCTGATGGCAAATAACTTTAATACCAATGCCAGAGAGCTTGAAGGGACTTTTGTAAAACTGGCGGTAGGAGCAAGTTTGGAAGCGGGGATACTGACAAAAGATATGGTTCAGCAAACAATGGGTTTGCCGGCAAATTTTGTAAAAGAAATTAAAGTCAGACCGATTAAGGTAATCTCGACAGTGGCAAAATATTTTGACTATAGAAACAAAGATTTATTGGGATCCAGCAGAAAAGCGGATCTGGTTGTGGCGCGGCACATTGCAATGTTTTTACTCCGGGACACTTTAAATATCCAACTGGAAAAAGTAGGGGAGATCATGGGTGGACGGGATCACACGACCGTAATGCACGCAGTTGAAAAAATCAAAGGGGAAGTAAATGAAAATGTCGATATAAGGCGTAAAGTAACTGCTATTAAACAGGCGTTATACACGTAAATATCCACATCTTATCCCCAAGGCGTGGATAACTTACAAAAAGGTGTACAAATTAAAAATTATTAAAAAGACTGTTGATAAACAGTATTAGTTATCCAGAAAATTATCAACAACAAACGATAGTTATTCTGACTTTTTTAGTCGTACGGAATAACAAAAATGCCGTTAAAATGCGGATATAACAGTAGAAGAATAATTAACAACAATGAATATAGGCAAGACTTGCGCATACAATCAACAAATCAACACCTCTTATTACTACTGTTACTAGTTTATAGATTAAAATAATTAATAGTAGAAAACCTTATGAAAATAATCGTTCAATCAGGAGAGCTTAAAAAATGTCTCGGGATAGTAAACAGGGGAATTAGTTCAAGACCTCAGTTACCAATATTGTCAGGGGTTCTTTTGAAAGCGAAAGGAAGCGAAGTCAGTTTGGTGGCAACAGACTTAGAGGTGAGTTTTTGGCTAAGTCTTCCGGCAAAAGTAGAGAAGGAAGGTGAAGTGGTGGTTCCGGCAAAACTTTTCTCGGAGCTTGTAGCCAGTTTCCCTTCAGGAAATGTTACTCTTACAGTCGAAAAACACGTGGTAAAAATCGAGGTAGACGGAATTGTCTCGGAGATCGTAGGACAGGGAGCCGAGGATTTTCCCAGCATTCCAAGAGCAAGTAAAACACAAGTAGTTTTGAGGAGCGGAGATTTTAGGCAAAAAGTAGATAGAGTTTGTGTTAGTGCGGCAAGAGATGACACAAGACCGGTTTTGACTGGTGTTTTGTGGGAGATAAATAAAGATAAGGTTAGTCTGGTGGCGACAGATGGATATAGACTTTCTGTTGATAAACTGACTCTGTCGAAGACTGAGCTTGAAAAGGAAACACGTTTAATTCTTCCTGCCAGATCGCTGCAGGAGATTTCAAAAATGTTGGGAGAAACAGGAGCAGACGATTTTTCTTTGGAGTTTGACAAAAACAACCAACAAGTAATCTTTAAAGTTGATGAAATAGAGGTTTCATCGAGATTGATTGCAGGAGAGTTTCCTCCTTATCAACAGATCATGCCGAATACATACTCATCAAGAGCCGTATTTGGCAGAGGAGAGATACTGGAAGGCGTCAAAAGGGCAAGTTTGTTTGCGAGAGACAACGCCAATATTGTAAAGTTGCAAATGGGGAAAGATGGAGTGTCTGTAAGTGCGGAAAGTACTCAGGTTGGAACGAGTGTAAGTAAAATAGCCGCTTCGGTAGAAGGAGAAGAGTTAACGGTAGCTTTTAATGCAAGGTATTTACTGGATTATCTGGCAACATGTACTTCGGAGAATGTAATTTGGGAAACGGAGGGGGAACTAAAACCAAGTGTTTTTAGAAATGAAGATGAGGAAACTTGGGTACAAGTGGTGATGCCGGTTCGGGTACAGGACTAGTTGGGATAAAATGCCGGAAGAAGATAGAGGCCTTTTTGATCGTTGACGTTGGTAATCTTGACGGTTCCATTAAGAAGATAAACAGGAATAATTTGATTTCCGGAAATATAGTATGCAACAGAAATGTTTGATTGGTCGAAAGTCAAAGACTTTGCCGAGGCAGTATCAAAACCGGTTCCCATGTCAGGAGAGGCGTTTATTCTTTGAATCAGTGTTTCGGCCAGAGGGAGAACTTTTGAAATTTCTATGGTTTTTACTTTTTGAGAAACACTTGCTTGGGTAAAACCATTAATGACTTTAAAGGTAATTAAATTTAAATTTGTGTCAATAAACACGGTAAAAATACTGCCTGACTCGGAAAGGGTAACAACAGGGTAATCGCCAATTTTTTGATTCAAAGAAACTCTTATTAGATTGGCATCTCTTGCCGACGATGGAATGTCGTAGATGCTCCGGCGTGTGAAATAAGAAATATCTTGAACTACCAGATTGTTGGCAACACTCTCACCAAAAATGTTTTTAATTATTTCTTGAGTAGCTGTCCTGTATGATTCTTCAGAGTTGTTTTGAGAAGCGTTGGGAGGGGTGGTGTTGGTGTTGTAGGTGATTGAGTTTTGGTCGAAGTTCATGAGTAGAGTTTTTTCATCTTTTTTCCAAAGTGAAAGGTTGGAAGATTTATTTTGTCTCTCGGAGGAATTAAAACCAAGTGCCTCAGCAATATTATTTGAGGTTTCGGATGAGGAAAGCTTTTTATCTATAGAGTAGGCATCAAGACTATCAGGTATCTTTATCGATGAGTCAGACCAACGAATGGTGATTGATGGAGTAGGAAAAGGTTCTTTGACGGCTTTGTTTTTAATGACGGTGGAAATAACCGGCTGAGTTTGAGGATTCAGGGTCTGTGTTTTTGTGTTTATTTTTATGAAGTATAAAAGAGAAAAAATAATGACAACAAAAAAGACAAAAACAAAACCTCTGGTTTTTGGAGAGCTTATGAGTTGGTGGTATTGTTGGGCGAGTTTTTTCATGAAATTAATTTGTATATAACCAACCCGAGCCGTCCGGAACACATGTTTGGTTTGGACCGGGTACCGTTGTATTTGAACAGTCTTCTGCCAACTGAAGCCCTCCGGGCGGACACTGGTTATATCTTATACCCTTGTACTCGTAGTGAAGGTGGGCGCCACTTCCTGCAGTTCCCGATAATCCAATCTGCATACCGGTAGCTATTTTTGAACCGACACCGACATCGATGGAACTTAAATGGGCATAGACAACTTGAAAAGTTGTTCCGTCCGGAAGAGAGGTGTCAACAACGACAATATCCGTGTTGAGATATGGAGCTGAGAAACCTGCGAAACTGATGACTCCATCCGAAGTACTGATAACCGGAGTTCCCTCGGGACAGGCAATATCAACTGCCTGAGAATAGGCGGCGTTGTAATGAGAGTATCTTCCACCCGGCCCCTGAGTTATCCGGTATGATCCTTCGACCGGCCAGATATTGGGACATCCCGGAAGAATATCTCCAATATAACCACCACTTTTTTGAGAGGAGTCCAACTGAACAAGGGTGGAAATAAGGGGAGCAACAACAATAGAAGTGATGTAAAAGAAGAACCCCAGAATAACTCCAAGAGTAACAATGCCGGCTGCTGATTTTGCGGCGACAATGGTGGCGGAAGCCAGAATACCAAAAAAGGTAAAAATACCTCCAACAATAGTTCCGACACCTGCAAGCGGAGCAATGAGGAAGTCTCGCGCCTTGACCTCTTCTCCATAAATTGACCTACTCAAAGCTTTGAGGGCGCCAAATGTTTTTTCTCCAATCCACCAAGCGACCTCAATCGCTGCGGCAATAATGATTCCGAGTCCCGGAGCCACGTTTGCGGCTTGCGCAGCAGCTTGAAGAGTTAGTTTTGTGGCTGATTTGGCAGCTATTTTGGCGGCAGCTTGGGCAAGGAGTTTTTTAACACTACCCTTTATTCCATTTTTGAGAAAGAGTTCGGCGGTTTCCCGGAGAGCTTGATTTGAAAGGTTTTGTATGAGTCTTTTGGAAATGAACTGTCCGGCTTTGCGGCCGGCCCATGACCTTAAAGCTCCGTAAGGATTGTTTACAAAACCAATTACTTTTCCAAAACCACCGGCAGAGTCTGATATTTTTCCAAAGAAACCGGAGAGAGGCTTAAAAGTTTTACCTAGACCGGTGGGTGTTTTGAGAATGTCTTTTCCAAGAGATGATTGTGAAAGTCTTCTTAACTGAATTCTTGCGACATCAAAGACATCCTTACGGTTTTTAAGCAGTACCCCCAGAGTGGAGTTGGGATTGTTTTGAGCAAACATCCGAGCATCTTCAAGAAGGGCAGGAGTAAGCTCTTTGCCATAAAGAAGAATGGCCTGAGAAGAAACATTTATATCTTGCGTTTTTGGGTGGTTGATTAATGCAGCAGAGTATTCGGCATCATAACCGGCGTATTGTTGTAACTTTCCAGGCAAGTCATTACGAATGGCTAGTTCCAGAAGCCCGGCATCGTCCATAGGGGTATATAGATGACCTTGAACACCATTTCTTTCAAGGGTGTTTTGAAGAGTGGCGACGGTTTTGTTGGCTAGTTCAATTTTGTCTTTAATGTCCGGCAGATCAGGATTTTCGAAGAGGCGTTTTTCCCTATTTTCTTCAAACTCCTTAAAAGTTTTTGTTTGGGAGTTGATGAAGCTTGTAAGTTTTGCGGATTGACTATCGTTTAAGGAATACAAACGTTGGTTTTCTTCAATAAGAGCTTTGGCTTCTGCAATTTTTCCCTGCTTTTGAAGTGCCACAATTTTGTCTCCATTGGCATAGATAGCCGACTCGTTGTCTTGGATGGTTTTATCCGAAGAAACGACTTCCTGATAAACAGTAGAAACAAAACCGCCCGGAATGGTTGCAAGATTTCTTTTTGTGGTTTCGTCAAGAGACGAAGTGTTGATTTGAAGTGATGATGCTTGAATAGCAGTATCTATATCGGAGACACCGGCAACGCTCAGTTCGACTGCCGATGAGATTATTTTTTCCTGAAGGTTTTGGGGAAGTTTGGAAAATCCCTGATAAGTAAAAGCAACTTCTTTGGCTGCGGTGTAAGTATCAGCGAGAGCTTCTTTGGCGGATTTTGATTTTGGAGAACCGAGACCGGCAAGGGCATCATCGGGATCACTAAAATTTTCCCCCTGCGATTGGCGGCGGGCTCTATTTGCCAAGGCAAGATCTTTTATTTTTGAGTGGGCAATAGCAATCTTTACCTGTTCGGCTACCGATCTTTGAGAGCTGGATTTTATTTCTTTTTCCTCTAGAAGGGCTTGATTTTGACGGTACTCGGCGACAAGAGATTCAAGTTCAGGGGGAATGGACGCCTCTTGTTTTTTTGGTTCTTCTATTTTTTCTTCTCTATTTTCACTTTGTCCAAGTAAGGAAATAATTTTTACAAGGTAGTCCATCCGCATATCGAATGGATCAGGATTTTTTGGAAGATCTCTACCGGAAAAACTCTTGTAGTACCCGCTATAAATATTTAGAGCCTGATTTAGGGTTAATAGCTCTTCTTCTTTTACATTGTTTCTTCCCCGAGACAGAATATCCAATGTTTGTCTTAGTATGAAAGTTGACAATGACTTATTTGCCATGTGTTTTACTGAAGTGAGGCTTGTTGTTTACGAGCCTCAAGAATCTCCGAAGGCTTGGTGGTGGCGAGAGCGTGTTCGTCGGGAGAGGAAATGACTCTTATTGCAACGTGATTTTGTCCGGCGAAGAAAATTCCTTCTCCTACGCCTGCAGAAACCAAGAGTTGTTTTTCTCCCTGAGAAAGATAGAAAACCTCGGCTATCTGATTGATGGCGGCAGAGGACTGCTTAAGAAGGAATTTTAGAGCGGAGTTGGTAATGATGGCTTTGCCGTAAGGAGAGGCAAGAAAATCATCAACATTTTGAGAGATGACGGTGACGCCAAGATAGTATTTGCGAGCACGCTTGACAAAACCCTGAAGAATTTTGGCAGAGTCTTCAAAACGCATAAGATACCAAGCTTCATCAACAATGAGCATACGTTTCCGGAGATTCTTGCGTATTTCCGTCCAGACAAAATCAAGAATCATAAACATAACAATAGGGCGGATTTCATCAGCGACATCTCTCAGGGAAAATACGGTAACAGGAGCATCGATGTTGATGTTTGATTGCTGATCAAAAGTGCCTTTGATACTACCCATAACGAAACGTTCAAGTCTGGCTGCCAGAACCTTGGCTGTTTGATCTTCCATTCCGATAATGGTGCGGTAGAGATCCTCCATGCGGGGTGGTTCCTGGGTGTGAGTGGCGGGATCTTCGGTGATATTTTTTTGCCGGTAAGTAAGAACAAGGGCGCGGTTCATGGTGGCTTCTTCCATGGGCGACATTTCGCCAATCATGATTTTGAGAAGAGACATGAGAAAAAGATATTTATATCCCATTTCGTCTTCGGTGCTCTCCTGTGGTCTTGCAATTTGGAAAGGATTAATTTTATGGGGAGAGTTGGAGGAGAAAGAAATATAGTTGCCGCCAACCGCCTTAGAGACCATTTCGTACTCATTTTCCGGATCAAGAATAATGATTTGAGTATCAAACATTAAAGAGCGGAGGATTTCCAACTTGACGGCGTAGGATTTTCCGGCGCCGGCGGTAGCCAAGACAAGCATGTTGGCATTTTCCAGCGAGAAACGGTCGAAGATAATAAGAGAGTCATTGTGAGCGTTGACTCCATATAGAATTCCTTGGTTGTCCGAGAGTTCAGATGAGGTAAAAGGAAAAGTGGTGGATAGAGCAGTAGTGTCCATGTTGCGGGTAATCAGCAGTTTGTCTTTGCAGTAAGGAAGAGTTGTTTTGAAGGCATCTTCCATTGAAAGGGAAGCAACTTTGCTGATAATCAGAAGTGACGCGAGCATGCTTTGGACTTGAGACGTGACAGTGTTGAGTTCTTTTTCGGACTCGGCGGAGATACTGACATAGAGAGAGAACTGGAAGAAGCGCTCAGCGCCTTTAACGAGCTGTGATTGAAGAGCCTTGGCGTCTTCAAGAGCCGCTTCGGTGGCTGCTTGAGGAATACGGCCTCTTTCTATATCGGTGTTTATCTCGGCTTCCATTTCGGCGAGGCGGCGCCTCAGTGTATCAAGGGTATCCTTTGAGTCACTGGGATAGACGAACATGGAAATATCGAGAGAGTGATTGAAGTTGACGAGGGGAGCGAGCCAGTTTGCCGAGACGTAGCGGGGATAACCGGTGACAAAAAGAGTTCGTATATAGTTGTCGTCGATTTTGATAAAGGAAAAATCGACTTCGATAGCTGAAGGAGCTAAAACATCCTGAATGGAAGTAGCACCGGAGACATCTTTTGTGGGGTGAGAGGTATTTGCTTTTTCTTCTTTTGGCGCAACTTGAGGTGCCGGCTGAACTTCTGCGGTTTGAGTTTTTTTTGCACCAAGAGAGAAGAGATTTAACCCCATGATTTAAGTATAACCTAAGGGCGTGTTTTAGGAATTTAAGGAAGAGTCGATTTTGTTAGGATTGTATGGAGTGAGACTTTGATTGTATATGTTGTAAAAAAGGGTAACGAGTTCACTGGTGGTGAGCTGGGAAGCCCTTAGCCCGATTTTGGCGAACTGGCGAATGACATGATCGCGGCGGGGATAGAGAATAGTGGAAGCCTTTTCTTCGATGTAGGAAAGATCGAAAGGAGGTTTTTGAGGGGTTTTGGCAAAAGGATTAAATGAAGATTTTGAAAGACCAAGTTCTATGACCGAAAAAGGAATAATAACGTAAAATTTCTTTTCCAAAACACGATTTTCTTTAACCAACGACTTTACAAACTGACGGTAAGCCAAAAGCTGCTCTTTGATTTTTTGTGACGGAACCGATTGGATGCGGTTGTCAATAAGATTGAGATAATCGGAAATATTTTTTCTTTGTGAACGGAGAAGAATCTGAATGGGGAAAGAGAGAGAGTTTAAAAGACCAGCGTAGGCATAGATGGTAGCGTCTTGTTCTTCTTCGGAAAGAAGGTTGAAGTTTATGGCAGTGGTTTTGATAACTAACGCTGCCGAACCGTCTTTGAGAAAAACTAAATGGTCTTTAACGGCGTAGATATCGAGATGTTCCTGAGTTGAGGCTTTGATGTTGTCGGGCATATTATTGGGCTTGAATTTTTAGAGGTTTGACAATTTCTCCCGTAAGCTGCAGAGAGTAAGGAGCAAAAGTTGAGTTTTCTTTTTCGGCAAGAATTTGATATAGACCGGACTCAAGGGGTCGGGCAAACATAAACTGTCCGAGCTTGTTGCTTTTGGTGGCACGCAGAGTAAGGTTATCCTTTTTGATTTCGACTAAGACACCATCAAGAATATGACCGGTAGAGTTAAGGGTAAGTCCAACTAAAGTGTTGGGAGTACCGGGAGTAAAAGGAATAGGCAGGTTTGTTGTCGGAGCGGGAGCTTCGGGAACTGCTTTTGGTTCCGGTACCGATGGTACAGGAGAAGGTTGAGGTGCAGTTTTTATCTCCGGAAGAGGGGCAACTTGGATTGGCTGTTTTACTGATGGAACAATCTCTTCAACAACCTCTTTAATCTCTTCTTGAGCCGGAGGAGTTGGGGTTGGTTGGGTTGGAACTGAAGTTTTGGTAATTTCAATACGGGCATTAGTTACCGGCTGAGCAACCGCGAGATTATTTTCCTGTGTCGGAACAGCAGTTTCGGTACCGGCAACGGTGGCAGGAGTTCTCTTCCAAGAGTATTGAGTTGGAGAGTAGATAGATTTGATAAAAGCAACAAGCCAAACATCAAGAGAGCGACCCTGAACCGGAACGAACGCCATTCCTATACCAAGAAGAATGAAGATAAAAATGAGAGGATATTTAAAAAAGAAAGGCAGGGGAAGACTGTATGTAATGAGACCAAGAATGATACAAGCAGCAAGAGAAGCAAACTGCTTGATGGTCATGTCACCAATAAGTCTGAAGCGGTAGTTGCTGATATCTTGGGGTAATGGATGCTGTTGAATAGCCATAATGATCTAAATTTAGTATATCTTGTCTTAAGGTTTTTTGGGTGTGGATACTTAAGCTGATGTTAGGTTTATAATGATATAATTGAGGCTATAGTAAGGTGCTTTATTGAAAAAAATGATTGATCAACAAGGTGAAAATCGTCCTGATATAAAAGAAAAGAAACAACAGACGAATGATGATATTGATCTTGTATTAGCAGTGGTTCCAAGGGAAGTCAGATCAGATCCGAGAAGTAATTTTGAGTATTCAGAAAAAGTTGCAAAGGCAAAAAAAAGATTAGAAGAGGAAGGTATTGTAGTGGATAAATATATAAAGGCGACTGATCCAAGTTTACCACCGGAAGAAAGAAACTTGTTGTTTGGACAAAACAAAGCGAACCTGAGAGAGATAGTCCGGAAAATGAAAGGTGATGAGAATTTAAACGAAGAAGAATCGGAGATTGCAAAAAAAGTAAACATTAATTCCGGGAATTTGATCCGATCAAGCGAAAGACAGAATTCTCCGGGAACAAAAGGAAGTCCTTCTGAGCAGGCAGAGGCAGAAATTAGAGATAGAATGATCAAGATTGGGGCAATTGATAACCTAACTTTTAGAAATAGACAACTTGGAAAACTAGCTGAAGAGGCTTATAAATCCGGAATGTCGCCTAAGCTAGTTTCGGAGATTTCCGATTTGGCTGATAAAAGCCGATTTGAAAAAACGACTGTTGATGCGAAGAAAAATGCCGAGGTTCCTGAGTTTAAAGAGTTTACAGACAATGAGACATGGGTGAAGTGGGGACGAGAGCGACTGGCTCTATATCTAAATCCTGATTCCGAACAGTCAATGAAACTTAAAGGACAGAGCCCTTTTGCAATTGAGAAAGAATCACTTTATGGAAAGACATGGCAAGATGGACTGCTCTACATGCCGGTGGAAGTTAAAACACAGATGGAACTTGAGTATAAGACAGCAGCAGAATTGAGACAAATGTTTTTAGTATGGAAAAAGAATCATGAAAACTTGGATAACATGGCAAATGAAAAGAGTTCTGACGTACCTTCAAATGAACTGATCGGAAGATTGTTGAATGGTCTAAGTGGAGAAAATGGGGTCGCAGGTGAAGGTTCCGAAAAAGTAGCCGAAGCGATCGCTTTGTACGCAAGAATGTCACTGGTTGCAGAAGGCAACAATTCGAGACTTGAATATGGTGATGGTGGAAACGGTGTTGATGTCGAGGTGCCAAGTATTTTTAATAATGTTTTATCGACTGAAGAAGTAATTGAAATAAGAAAAAGAGTTGCCGATAAATGTGGAGGAGAGTATTACGAAGCCTTGGGTTTGATACTGGCGAAAATGATGGGTATTGCCGCCAAGGGATCAACTTCATTAAAGGCTAATATTGATAACTCAGACTGTCTGGGCAAATTAATCTATACAAGAAAATGGAATTTTGAAGGGGAGGATACCGATAGGTGGTTGCCTCTTGAGATGGCAAAAGATGACAGGGGAAACTTTTTGTTTAGAATGAGAAATGAGGGATCCGATGACTATGGTAACGACACCGACAGCCCGATAAAACTGGCGGTTGACGCTTTTGGTTTGCAAACAAGCGGAAAGCCTGAGAAAAAAGGCTATTATTTGACAATAACCGACGATGGAAAGTACAAGATGCATAAGGATCTACCAGAAGGTGAGACGGACTCCGGAGCGATATTGGGCTCATTGCTGCTTGAGGCAAAACTGAACGGTGTTGATTGGAAAGGAAGTAGTTTTGAGCTTTTAACAAACTTAAAGAAACGAAACGGAAAGAGTCTGGATATCTATGCAATGCTCCGGGAGCCGATGGATTCCAAAGCTTCTTTTGTGCCGGAAGAGCTGGGTAAAAAGAGAGAGTTGATTAATTCGGCGTTAGGACAGTATGGGGACAGAACAAAATTTTGGGTGGGATATCTGTACACAGAGTCATGGATTAGAAGGCACAGCCTTGATTGGATAAAAGCCCGTTTGGGAAATAGGTCGGAAGATGTAGACAAACAAATTTGGTCAAAGGATAAAATAAAGATTTATATTGATAGTTCAAGGCGGGCAGGATTAATAGACAAAACCTTGTCCGGAATCTTAAATAAACATTACAAAACGGGACTGATAAGTTTTGTATAAACTTATACTCCAGAGAAGTCGGACGAAGAGTCGGGGAAGTTCGACGAGGTGGCGCGTACTGGGGGTTCAGACTGAGAAGTTTCCTTTTGTTTTTTAGAGACAATTTCGTGCATCTCGGTCGCCTTAACGTTAGCTAGTCCAGCCATTGTTGTATAAGGTTTTGATCCTTTTATTTCATCACCAACAAAAGGAGTAGCGGGAGCATACTTGACACCTTGTTTGAGCGCCTCAATAAGATCAGAACCGTAGGGGAATGGAGGAACGTTGAGGGCTTTTTGAACAATGTCGACATACTTGGCTGCCATGAGGAGAAGGGCGACGCCCATGAGAGCCAGCAATCCTTGAGCGTTAAAGCCTAGGCCGGAGGCAATCAGAGGAACTCCGTAAATACCGGAGTCACCAACAACTAGACTTTTAACTCCAAATATTCCTTCGCAAGTGCCACCAAAAATGGACAAGAAGTCTGTGATTTTGACACAAAAACCAAGCAGGGGCTGTACCATAAGAAGATAGGAGAAAAAGAGAAGTAGCATGGTGATGGGAAAGACAGAAAGATTAGCGAGTATACCTCTGGCCCAAGTGCCGATAACCTTTGATCCCGGTAAAGCATTGCCAAGTAGAATAATTGGACCGGTTATGAGAGCAATGAGGATAGAAAGAAAAGAAGTAATTAGTTTGAAAAATAGTTTTCCGTAAGAAATAAGGACGGCAATCATGATAAACAAAGTGATAAGCAAACCAATTCCGGTAATAGAGGCGATTATGGTTCCAATGCCTGCTCCGACACCTCCAAGAATAAGGTTAAGAACTCCAAAAACAGCCGCCGGTCCGGCAACAATCGAGTTTAGTATCATGGAGACGATTAGTCCGCCGCCGGTGTTTCCGGAAGCAAGCCTTCCAAGATTCCAGTTTGAAGTGGCACCTGTGATGATACCTTGGGATGTGAGGTAGCCGAAGATAAAGGTAATAAGAACCCACATAATGTCGTACATTAGACCAACAATGGCGTAAGAAAAAGTAATGATGAGGAGAGTAACGATAAGTTTGGGAATAGCCAACTGAACAGTGATGACTGTTTTTTGACCAAGGTTTACTCTAAACATCATCATAAACCCGTAAACAATAAAGAAGATAACGACACCAAGATAAGCAAGGTTTCTGAAGATCATCCAGATAGTTAAGAAAGGAGAGAGAGTGGAGAAACCCACCCCTTGAGAAGTTGATGGGGCAGCCAACGTTTCCGGAATTATCCTATGTTTTTGAAGATTTTGGGTGACATAAGCCAGATATGATCTAGTAGATGCCGGTTGATTTTCATATACCATACCGATCATTTTTCCTACCTGACCAATGAGCCCATTGTTTTGATTAAATAATTCTTGACGGGCAGACTCTATCGCAAGCTGTCTATCTTCAGTGGTGATGTTTGACGCTTCAATACCACTACTTCCTTCAATAACATCTTTTAAGTCTTTGAGAACGTTGAGAAAAGTTTTGTCGGGATCTTTTTTTCCGGAAATTTTTTCGGCCAGATCAAGAATGACGATGTCGGAGAAACCAACGCCTTCTCCTGAAAAGGTATCGTCGGTGCATTTTCCCGAGTACCACGTTTCAAGATTCATCTGATTTCCTTGGCGTTTTTCGCAAAAGTCTTGAAGATATTTTTCGTAACCGGTATCTTGGGCAGCATTAAAATCATCAAGAGTATTTATCTCCTCTCCAAGTTTCCAAGCATAAGTATCAGGCGCAGAAATTAGTGGAATAAAAACGAAAGAAATAATTGTGATTACAAGGGCAAGGCGGCGTAGCATATTCAAAAATTATTATACATGAATGAGGTGAGCGGGGGCAGGAAGAAACGGTCTATTTGTAGTTTGAGTAGACGTCCCAGATACAACCATTATGACTTGGCTGTCCCGGATATCTATTGGATTGAGTTTCACAAGTGTCACCACCGGAACAGTTTGCTGATACTCCACCACCCATGAGACAGCTATTCTGTAGTGTTAGACAAGTGTAGGTGCTGTTGTAGCCATATCCAATTTCCCAGACACGAATGGCGGTTTCAATATCGGATGAGTCCCAAGAACACGAAGAAGATGCACCGCTGCCGGCGTTTAGTGGAATGCCAAAGCAGGTTTTTCCGGAGAAGTCTGCCGAGCCATATTGATTTTTGTGTAGGTTTTGAGCGAGAGCGAAGATTCCATCAAGTAGATTACAACCATTGGGTTCGCGATTTGGATCAATGGCTTTGACGGCGTCTTTGTCATCGCCCCAGTATGCTTGGAAAAAAGGAACAATGTTGTCGTAGACCTGACCGTTGGGATCGCAACCCGGTAACACGGCACAAGCCTTAAGATTTTCTTCGACAAAGCCGGCATCAAAAAAATCCGATCCGGGATTGAATGCTCCCTCACCATACATAATGCCGATCATTAAAGCGGCAGGTACTTTATAGGTGGAAGACGCAGACTCAATGGCTTTTATTAAAGGTTCGGGAAGACTGAAAGGATTACTGCCAACTTTACATGAAGAGTCATTTATAGGAAGGTTTGGCACCGGACCATCACAGCCGGATGCTCCACCACATTTAGATGATGATTGCTGATCCGAGGGAACGAGCCAACAGTTTTGGAGGACATGTATGGTATCTTGGGCAAGATTATTTTCCCGGAATATCGGATTTTGCGGATTGTTGGGTGTACCGGTACCTGTTTCTTCGGTGCCGAGTACAGTATTTTCCGAGGTGGGAGCATTTATTTTTTTATCGGTGGGAGTAGGAACCAAAAGAGCGTTGGGGATAAGAGAACTATAAAGAGAGGCTTTAGAATTACTTACTATTGACTCTTTGATATCAGTTGTTTTTGGGTTGTTGAAAACAGTGATGGCCTTACCAATTCCGATACCGGTAACTTTGTACTGACAGCACTCTGAGCTATTACACAGACTGGCCGGTGAGTTGCAGGAATAGCCAAGAAAGTTACCATACTCGTCGTATTCCTGATTGGCACCGGTAACTTGCAACTCCCAAGAGAGTGTGGATCCTTTAAGCTGAACTTCCTGATTGTGGTAACCATCTGAGTTGCCGATACTTTTTGGAAAAGTTCTTGGGGCTGAAACCGTATAGATGTTTGGATATTCCGGACAAGTGTAGATATCAGCCTTTTTAATTATTTCAGGATCCATTTTTATGTCTCCAAATGAACCGTCAAATTGGCCGGAGATGTAGTTATCTTTTCCGGATGTGAGATCGTAACCGGTGTTGGTATCGGTCAAACCGGAGAGGGACTTGGTGAACAACCAGTTTGGCTGAAGATTTCCAATGAGACCATATTTGCTTGATAAGAGTCCTGAAAATATAGCTTCAACATAAGGGATACTTTCACGGGAGACTGTCGGGAGGAGGGGGGTACGATCCGGGAAAATTAGGGGATCCAGAGCGATGAAGCCTCTGACATTGTTAAAGCTTAACGGAATAAGAGTGTCATAGGCGGCTTTGACATCGGGACTGAGATTGTTGTAAACAGTGGCGAAATCCTCACAAACAGGCTCTCTTTTTAAACAACTAGGAAGAGAGGCGGCGAGCTCTTTGACGGTAGTTTTCTGAGTGTTTCCGCCGGCATCAACATATTGATACTCGGTATTATTTATTTTTTTGAGAGTACTGCTGTCGAAAGAGTTACTTAGATTAACAAGTGAGAAAAATTGAGCCACAAGATTAAACTGTTCGTTTATCGGCATAAGGCGCCAGTAAGATCTCCAGGCTTCTCTCGGGGTGTCTTCGCTGGTGTAGTACGGACGGTCAAAAAGAGAACTGAAGAGATATTGTTTGGCGATGGAGTCTAGATTAGTTCCCTGCAGTATTGAGTAGCTAGGTCCGTAACTACCAAGTTCCGCTTGGGAAACATCAGTGGTAACAGTAACGTAGATATCACAAGGAGATCCGTCTTTGTCGTAGCAGTTGTTGTAGCCATATGTACCACCAATTCCTCTAGTGTCTTCATATTTGATGATTGGTTCTTTTATGCAAGTTTTTGGATAATCGGACACTTTTAGCTGAGTTCTTTTTACTTCTGCATAACAGACACTGTTCGGCGGATAGATAGTTCCGTCTGTTTCACAGGCGGGAACAGGTTCTGTGATATCGAGAGTAGGATAGGGAACAATGTTCGTTGCCGGAGATGCGGATGAAGATGCCGGTGTCGCCGCCAAAGAAGAAGTAGGAAGCACAATAATTCCTAACACTATGATAACTATGACAAGCAGTAAATTCTTCACTTGAAACAATTATAGCTGAGGGATCCCGTATATTCGAAAACTTTTAGACGCCAATTTTGAAGGTAGAGAGATTGGCACCAGTGAATCTTTCAATAAGAACGATGATCAACCAAGCGACTGCAAGAAGACCAAGACCAACAACTGCCCAGAAAAAAGTTTTCCAAGCAGCGGCATAAGCTTTTGGATCACCACCGGCCATAAGGAGGCGGATTCCGGAAAAAATAATCATAAAGACGGCGACGAGAGCCAGAAGAGTAGGAATAGGAGAGATAAGATTTTGAAAAACACACTCGATACCCTTGATGGTAGCAACACCCTGATAAGAACACTCGGATCCCCAAGTGGAGGCGGCATAAACGGACGGGACAAGTTGAAATGTCATGTTTTTATTATATCCTAATAAAAATCCCGGTTGCCCGGGATTTTTCTGTTAACTTTTGATCCTTAGTAAGGTTTTGGAATACTGATTTGACCACTGAAGACGTCGATGCCAAAGAAGTAGGAAATAAGTTTCATAAGAGCCCATGAGGCGGCGACGATAGCCAGACCAACGAGAGCGGCGGTAATCATGTTTCTGGCCGACTCTGTCTTTGATTTATCTCCACCGGAGGTAAGCCATTGAATACCACCCATAACCAAGTAGGCGAAAGTGAGGATACCGGCGACAATAAGAACTAAGGAGATGGCGCTGGAAACCAGTTTGCCGATATCTGTGATTTGCATGCCTTTTGGCTGTTCAATACCAATTGTGTCTGCGGCAAGGACTTGGGGAATAAGTGTCATATTTTTTCTTTATTATTAATTAATTTGAGACCTGCTTTATTATTATTGTATTCCTATAGCATTGTCAACTGCTTAGACCGGATTTTCGGTACAAAGCTTGCTTAGGTCGATTCCAAAAAAACTTAGAACAAGAGTATAGATTGCCCAACTGGCAGCAACGATAGCAAGACCGATGGCGGCATTGGTGATCATTTTTTGGGCTGTTTCGACACGGGCTTTGTCTCCGCTCGAGACAAGCCACTTTGTGCCACCCAAAACCAAGAAACCAAAAAAAGCAATGGCGGCAAGAATAAAGGCGACAGATACGACATTGCTAATAAAATTTCCGATGCAGGTAAAACCGAAAAAACCGGAAACTTCTCCACCAATATCAACTACCTGTTCTCCCGCTGCCGCATAAACCGAAGGTATTAGATTGATCATAAATTATTTGGAAAAACAGGAGCAAGAATGTTAATTTTGAGGGCATTCTGAAGGAAGAGGATGATGGCGTATGAGACGACAAGAACAGCCAGACCGATAAAGGCATTGGTAATCATTTTTTGGGCTGTTTCGACTTTGGCTTTATCTCCTCCGGCAGTGAGCCACTCAATACCTCCCCAGATTAAGAAGATGACAAAGGCAACTCCTCCGAGAGTGACAACCGATTTCCAGAGAACACCGATATAGAAGGCGAGTCCTTCGGCGGGTGTTTTGTTGGCGACATCATCCGTTAGGGCTTTGTTTATGATTTCGTTAACAGCGTAGGCTTCCGGGATTATATTCATTGAGCGAGGTTAGAAAATAATGTTTTGAATGGGTTGAGAAAGTCGATTCCAAGAACGTTGCCGACGATGCCGACGATAAACAAACCGGCAACGATGGCCACCAGTCCAATAACACCCTGTGTCATTTGAGCCGAGGCTTCGGAAACTTTGGCTTTATCTCCTCCGGCAGTAAGCCATTTGAGACCCCCCATAGTGAAGAAAATGGCAAAAGCAAGTCCGCCAACAACAGTAAGGGCGGTAACAATGGTAGAGATAATACTTCCGAACTGGGTTTGGGTCTCTCCTGCAGAAACTGCAGCGTTTTCAAAACCGAAAGGTCCAATGCCTTTGATACCGCCTACGTCAATTTCGGCGGCGTGGACGGATTTGATGATGGAGTTTATGATTGACATTTGTTATTGCACTGATGTGAATTTTGGAATAAGAATGGCGGTGAAAGATCCGAAAAGCAGCTGACTGATGATGGCAATGATGATGAAACTTGATGCCATGATAATCAAACCAACAAGAGCAGAAGTTAATTTACCGCTGGCTTCCTGAAGCTTTGCTTTTTCTCCGTTTGAGGTGATATAGCCAAGACCACCACTGAGAAACTGCCAAAGAGTGAAGAGTCCGCCAACAATAATAAAGAAACGGATAATAGCGGTGATAAAGTCACCTGTTTTGCCAATATTTGAGGGAATCCCCGCAGGAAGAACAATGTCACCCACGACATCATCGGCGGCATAGACTGTTTTTATAAAGAGACTGGTCAAGTAATTTATCATTTAGGTTATAAGAATTTAAAACCCAGTATGGCGCCCATAAGCCTAGTAACTAGTCCGGCTGCGACGACCACCACTAGACCTATTATGCCATATGTCAGCATTAGACTAGCCTGAGTAGTTTTGCCTTTGTCGCCGCCGGCTGTGACGTAAGTGAAGCCGGCAAGAAGAATGGTGCCAAATGCAAGAAGACCGGAAACAATTAAGACGTTCGCTATTATCGGGTTTATTAGTGTAGAAAGAGTGGCGTTTTGCCCACCTAGTGCTTGAGCAGGTTTATAAATATCGACAAGATCAACAGCGTAGGCACCTTTTACTAACATTAAGTACTATCTTACAGTAAAATTCCGGCCTGTGAAGAATTGTTTAAATAATGATTTAAGGATGAGGGGTTCAGGCTAAGAGAAATTTTGGAGGAAATAGATTAAAATCATCGGGATGGAAATAGTGAGGCACTGGAGAGACATACGGGTTAACTCGGGTTTTACCGGAGAAATTACGGGATCCGAAACAGGAGTACCTAGATTTAAATATCCCGGAGGGAGTGTGTCTTTGTTGGGAACGTGTGAAGAGATATATTTACGATTTGAAGAAAAAGGTTTTAAGCCTCAGGTAATCGAAAGAATATTATTTGGTTACTTTAACAGTATCACCACCAAACCGGCGGTCTCTTCCAAGGAAGTCTTCAATTGCGGCGGAGAGCTCTCCAGGGGTGAAATCTGGGAAGAGAATGGGTGTGAAGATAAGTTCTGAGTAAACCGATTGCCAAGGTAGATATCCCGAGAGACGTTTGTCTCCTCCTGTACGGATGATTAAATCAGGATCGGGAATGCCAACAGTATCTAGATGCTCAGAAAAAACAGCCTCATCTATTTTTTCGGCAGGAATTTTTTCAGAAATAATTTTTTTGACGGCTCTTAGTATTTCATCACGACCGCCATAGTTAAGAGCAAAAGTGACGGTTATATTGTGATTTTTTGATGACTTGGAAACCATGTCCATGGTTTTTTGGGCAATATCTTTGGGGAAGCGGCTGACATCTCCAAGAACCTTGAGGCGGGCGCCTCTTTGGATAAAACGGAGAGCCAGTGTGCCGAAGGCAAAACGGAAAACGTCAAAAAGTCCTTTGAGTTCTTCTTCATCACGTTTCCAGTTTTCTGTAGAAAATGCCCAAAAGGTGACGTAGGGGATACCAAGCTCGACACATTTTTCAATGAGAGGTTCAATGGCGTTTTTGGCTGCTTCTTCATGGCCTTTGACAGGATCCAGACCGTGGGCTTTTGCCCAACGACGATTACCGTCCATGATGATAGCGACATGCTTGAGTGGGGATTCCATTGGACTAGATTATACCAAAATGAGGCTAGACAAGATTTCCAAGACCAAGAACGTTGGTAACCAGCCTGACAACTATGAAAGCAACGAAGGCGAGAACAAGTCCAATAAGACCGTTGACGATACGAGTACTGGCGGCAGCAATCTTTTTCATGTCGCCTCCACCCATCATGTATTCCCAGCCGGCGATTATCAGATTGGCAAAGAAAAGAAGACCAATGATGATAAAAATAAAGTTTATGAGATCGAAACCACCACCTGTTAGTATTCCACCAATATCCTTGATGCCTGCCAATTTAGGGGCGGGATTTTTTGATGGATCAGACAGTATGCCGGAAATGTTGATGTTTGAGTCTGTCGCAAGAGCCTGATTTATTAGTGTCATATGTTTATGTTAAACCCGGTATTCCTAAAATGTTAATACCGATTAGATTTACCAAAAAAACCGATAAAAGGATAAAGATCAAGCCGATAACGGCGGATGTAATGACTTCACTGCCTGCTTTGAGCTTGTCCGGCATGCCGGCAGAGGTAGTGATAATAAAGACGCCAAAAAGAATTAATGCTAAGGCGATACCACCGCCGAGACCGGTGGCAATACGGAGGATGGTGACTACAAGATCTTCTCCGGAGCTAACATTGATACAACCAAAAGCGGTATTGATGCCCTTGGTTTTGTCTCCATCACAGTAGATATAGTTGGTGGCGGCATAAGTAATCTGAGGAATAAACAAACTGAAGGCGGTTAGAAGTGGTGAAATGGCAAAAGATAGGCGTTTCATGAACAGTTTAATTTTAACATGATGGTTTAGAATTGATATACAGATGAAGTGGAGATATTTAATAGTAGTAGCAATTGTTTTTGGCTTTTTTGCCGGAATGGTTATGGCTGAGGTAGATTGCGGTGATGATACGACCTGCATTCAGAAACAAATTGATGAACTAACAATAATATTGAATACAAATAAGGGTGAAGCGGGAAAAATCCAGGCAAAACTAAAATCAATTCAATCACAGATTAATGTAGCTACCGGCAAACTGAAGATAACAGAGGCAAGTATTAAAGATAGAAGTGAAAAAGTATCGACTCAACATTTAATTCTTTCGGTAAAGATAAGGGAGATGTATATGAGACTTAGGTCTCAACCTTTGTGGATTAGTCTGTTTTCAACAATGAATATGGGAGAAGTCCGGCGGGAACTGGCGTATAGACAAGATAGTAATGAGGCAGATAAACAAATGATTGTTAGCCTAGTGCAGGAAATTGGAAAGCTGGAGACGGATAAAAAAGCTCTCGAAATACAAAAAGCTCAGCTGGCTAAACTACAAGCAGATCTGGATGCACAAAATGCAGTTTTTCAAAAAACAATAAAGGAGATTTCAACAAAAATTGCTGCACTTTCCGCTAAACAACAAGCGATCTTGGCGGAGAAACAGGGTACCTTTACGACAACAGTCGGAGATGTTCCTTTGGCCGACGACCCAAATGCCAGACCGGATTACAACCCAGGTTTTTCACCGGCCTTTGCAGCTTTCTCATTTGGTGCACCTCACTTTAAAGGACTGAGTCAGTATGGAGCATTTGGAAGAGCCAAGTCAGGACAGAATTATGAAACAATTTTGCACGCATATTATGGTGGAATAGAAATCAAGAAAGATTATCCATCCGACAAGAAAATTAAAGTACAAGGATATGGAGAGATGGAGATAGAAACCTATATGAAGAGAATTTACGAAGTACCAAACTCTTGGGGTGATGAGAATGGTTTTGAAGCGTTGAAGGCGCAAGCTGTCGCCGCCAGAAGCTATGCTTTGGCATGGACAGATGAAGGGCGTGGCGGAGCAATCTGTACAACCCAGTCGTGTCAGGTTTATAAGAACTCCGACAAGGGAGGCAACTGGGAGAGAGCGGTAAATGAAACGAGAGGACAGGTTCTTTGGAACAACGGGAAACCATTTAAAGCTTGGTATGCTTCTACGTCCGGAGGTTATCAGGAGTCATATACAGATAGTTATAGCGGATACACTACACCCGGTTTTTGGGACACATCTTCAGGAAGAGGGGGGTGGACGTCTCAGGCATATGAAAAGGTAGGTAATAGTCCTTGGTTCTACAAAGGCTGGTATAAAGGAACGTCTGGTGCCACTTGCGGAAGATCTCATCCGTGGCTTACGGGAGAAGAGATGGCAGATATTTTGAATGCTTGGAAGGTATTGAAAAATGGGTCAGATTCTAGAGTTTTACCACTTGGTGGTTGTGGTGGGGATAATCCATACAGTATGAGCGAGTTGAGAAACAAAGCTGCAGAGGTTGGGGGAGGATATTCGAATGTTAGTAGTGTGAATGTGGCATATTCAGATGGAGGTTACACCTCAAATGTGCATTTTGATACTGATAAGGGTGGAGTGGATATATCTGGAGCAGATTTCAAGTATATTTTTAATGTGAGAGCCCCTGGGTGGATTTCATTAAAAAGCGGCCTCTTTAATATAGAGAAGAAATAACGGCTAGTTTGATACAATTGGATTATGGCCGAGATATTTAATGCAAAGGAACAGATCCAAGAAGTGCCGGGGATAAAAGAGATGGAAGAAAAGGGTCAGTTCAGAAGTATTTTGGGTTCTTTGGTAGTTAGCCCTTCAAAAACAAGTTTTGAGTCTCAGGACAATGATGAAAAAGTGATTTTGCTGGGAAGAAAACATTTTGCGACGAACTTTGGTTGGATAGCGCTGGCTTGTATCGCATTTTTTGTACCATTCTTTTGGAGTGAGTTTCCAATGGTAAAAATGTTGACGGCAAATGTGAATTTTGCGATGACTGTGGCTTGGTATGCCGCCTTGATATTCTTTGTGATTCAGAATTTTCTATTGTGGTTTTATAACGTTTATATTGTTACAAACGAAAGACTGGTGGATGTTGATTTTTTTGGACTGTTGTATAAAAACATTAATGTGACTCAAGTTAACCGGCTTGTAGATGTGAATTATTCCCAAAAAGGATTAATGTCAGGCATTTTTAATTTTGGAAATGTGGTGGTGCAGACAGCATCCGAGCAGAGGTCCGATGACAGAAGTGAGGCAGCCGCTTTTAATTTTGTGGCGGTATCAAATCCGGCATTGGTGGTAAAAATTATTTCGGAGTTGATGGAAATAGTTGACGAGAGTTCGGAAAGGAGAAATTAAAAATGGAAAATATAGATGCAATCATAAACAGCAAAATCACCGTTAGTGTGATTGTTGGAATTATGGTGAAGGTTTTGATGGTTTTACTTTTGGTTTTGTCTCTTGTGATGGTGAGGCAGTCTACCCTGATGAATAGAGTGGTGAAACTTCCGGTCGGAGGAAATGTTAAGCTTTTGACTTTGAGCTTTTTCGTTTTAATGTTGATTCTGACTGCTATAGTAATATTAGTGTGAATACCAGTTTAGGTATAAGTTTTTTTAGGACGGTTAACGAGGAGGGTTCAAGTGGTTGGGCTCAAGTTTATGCACGAATCCCGTTTGACGATTATGAACTTTTTGAAAAAGGAGCGCTTTTTGGAGTGGTTTTAGGAAAACCTTCGGAGAAGTGGGCCGATACTGAAGCAGAGCTGATGGAGTGGGCGGATGAGTTTTTTAACGGTACGGAAGAAGGGGGTAATCTAGGGCAGTTTGCCGGTAGTTTTAAAGAAAAATATCCTGATGTTGATGGGGCGTGGCTGTGGATAGTGCCCAAGAAAGATGGTAGTAGGGAAATAAAAACAGTGCGATGGGGAACTTCCGGTGTAAGTTTGTCGCGAGGAGATAAAGAATATAACTTGGCAGCCGATGAAGGAAAAATTGTCCGGGGAGTTGCGGAAGTAAAAGACCGATTGGTAATGTGGTCCGGAAAGTTGGGAGAGATGATTGAGGGAGAGGAAGAAAAACTTTTTGATGAAGAAAAAGTAATGAACTTTGGAAATAAATTGTCCGAGTCCCGGGAAGCTGCTGCCGGACTATTTTTTGATTTTGACAAACAGGAGATTACCGAAAACAATAAGGTCGACGAAAAACCTGCAGAAGAAGAACCAACTGTAGAAAAGGTGGGTGAAATAGCAGTTGTAGAGAAAAACGTAACAGACGATATTGTAGAAACAGAAGACCTTGCCGGAGAGGAGTTGGTTGGGCCGGCAAAACCAAAAGACAGACTATTGAATTGGTGGAGAAAAATTAGACCTTTGAAAAATGACGAACTTCGGGTAGATCATGAAGGAACGCAGAAAAGAAAAAAATGGGCAGTTCTTCTGGGAGTATTGTTTTTAATTTTATTAACCGTGAGTTTGGTAACCGGATCTTTGAAAATTAAAGCCGACAGGGAGGCAAAAAAATGGAGTGATGTTTCAGAGCCAATAGTAAAAAGTATTCAGGAAGCTTCCGATTTGGTGAAAATAAATCCTTCCGGAGCAAGAAAATTGATCGATGATGCAAGAAAGACATTTGATGTCCAGAAAGCAGAGTTTGTCAGCGGAAAGTACAAGGATGAAGTTTTGTCTTTAGAGAAAAAACTTAACGATGCTTGGGCACTTACTTCCGGAGAAAAAGAAAGTCAGATAGAAGAATTAGTGAATATTCAACTTGTAAGAGCCGGATTCGTGGGGGATAGAATGAGTTTGATAAAGTCAGGAAGTATTTTGGTAGTTGATGGGAAGTTGGGAACAGCAGTGTCGGCAGTAACGGCAACAAAAGATATTAAAGTAGTAGCCGGAAAGGGAGAGGGCTTGGGTTGGCTTGATGGAATGAGTGACGGCAGCAGGGTATTGATACTGAACGCTAAAGGAATAAGTGTTAACGGGAAGGAAACGGGAGGAGTGGTATTTGATATGGCGGTGAATAAGCCGGTAACTTTTGGCCGTTTTGGAGGCAATCTATATGTACTGGACAGCGGAAACAAAGAGATATTTAAATATGGAGCTTTAACTGATGGTTATGGAGACAGAACCAGATGGCTGAAACAAGACCAAGTGATTACGACAACTCCTGTGGACATGGCAATTGATAGCGATGTATGGATTTTAAGTGAGTCGGGTACGGTTGAGAGATTTAGAAGAGGGGCAAGGGAACAGTTTACACTGAGCGGTGTTCCCGACGGGGCAAAAACATCAAAGATAGCGGTTCAGATTGAAGGAGCTTCTTTGGCGATGCTTGATACAAATGCAGGGGCAGTGATCGTTTGCAGCAAGGAAACGGGAAACTGTAATCAAGTGCTGAAGTCTGAAAAACTGAAGACGGCGAGTGATATTGAGTTTGACGGTGCAACTTTATTGGTATTGGTTTCCGGAACGATTGGAGCTATAAAGTAATAGCTTGCTCGGGGTAAAACAGCTTTCTCGAGGTACAATATATTCATGATCGTGGAGAATAGAAAAGCCAAGTTTGATTATGACGTAATTGAGGACTTTGAAGCCGGTATTGTATTGAGTGGAGCAGAGGTAAAAAGTGTCCGAAGTGGCGGGGCGACAATGACAGGTGCACGGGTGTTATTTGATAATGATGGAGCGTTTGTTGTAGGCATGAATATCCCAAAGTATAAAAATGATAGTGCCGAAGAATATGACTCCGGTAAAAGAAGAAAATTGCTGCTGCATAGGAAAGAAATCGTGGAAATACAGTCAAAAATGAGATCGGCCGGGTTGACAGTTGTGCCTATTACGCTGTATAATAAGGGCAGTCTCGTTAAGGTAAAAGTCGCTTTAGTCAGAGGCAAGAAGAAATTTGAAAAGAGAGAGGTAATCAAGAAGCGCGAAAGTCAGTTGGGATTGGCGAGACGTTTAAAACTAACTAACTGAAAGGATCAAAAATGGATCTATTTTGGAGTAAGGTAATGCCTGCCAGCATCGTTAATTATTCATGGAGTAAGGATTTTTCCGCGGGTATGAGTATCAAGAAATGGCAAGAGGGAATTAAGGGTAAAGTTCAGGCCATGGACAATGATGAGTTCGATTTATTTCTGGCTGGAGTAGTGATGGCTTCATCTAGAGCTCAGATCATGGGTGCTGCTCTAACCGAAAAAGTGGAGTATTTTAGGTCTCTTAGAAGCTAATTGAGCTTGATTTTTACCCTAGGTTTTGATATACTATAGGTGGTTCTGGGGACGACCGGAATCGATGGACTAGTACTTTTACAGGTGCAAGCCTCCTTTGGTAAAAGGAGTAAAAAAGACCAAAATATAACTGTCAATAAAGAAGACAAGTTACTTGGTTTCACCTCAAGTGAAGCCAAATCTTTCTCTCCCGTTTACGCTTTTGCCTAAACTGGCGACTTAAGACGTCTTAAGGAATACCGGATCCCGGGGTATCTTTAAGGCGAAAAAACACCGGATTGAATGCTAGAAGTTTGATTTAGGCTTCTGGACTAACTTATTCTAAGTCGACCATAAAGCGTTCTTGTTTGCCTGAAACTTTATGGAAAACCGGCAAACTAAGCTTGTAGAATCTGTAGGATTATTATTTCAGACGAGGGTTCAATTCCCTCCGTCTCCACAATACGAGAAATCTCTCCTTTATGGGGAGATTTTTCATATACTTGTCTTGTGTTGGATTTATTGATAGATTTTTTATTTCCCCGATTTTGTGTTGGATGCGGAAAGTTTGGGAAAGATTTGTGTAGTAGATGTTTTAAGGAACTTCCGATTGCCGAGCAGATATGTCCCGAGTGCGGAAGGGAGTCTCTAATGGGATGGACACACACAAAGTGTAAAAAGCAGTTGGGAATGGATGGTTTGATTGTAATTTATGACTATCAGGATGAAAAAATGAAAGCAGTAATTGATGGAATAAAGTTTGATTTTAATAAAAGTTTGATAAAGAGTGTGCTAAAGAATTTTAGATTTGAAACAGGAATGGATTTTGATTATCTCGTACCGGTACCGCTTCATTTCTTTAGACAAAACTGGAGAGGATTTAATCAAGCGGAAGAGATAGCTAAGATTGTCGGCGGGAGATTGAAAGTAAAAACAGCAGATATCCTAAGAAGAAAAAGAAACACCAAACAACAGTCAACAATTTTGGATAGAAAGTTAAGGGAGAAAAATGTTGAGGGAGCATTTGAGGTGAGAGAGGAGTATCAAAGAAAGTTAAAAGGGAAAAAGATTCTTTTGGTAGATGACGTTTTTACCAGCGGAGCAGATATGAAGGAGTGTACTAAGATGCTGAAAAATGCCGGAGTAGAGATAGTGTGGGGTTTGGCCTTGGCGCATTAGTGGAGTTACCTTCGGTCGTCATCAAGATATTCATAGTAGACAAGAAGCCCAGGAGTGGAAAGAATAAAGTAAAAAACGACCTCCTCAATGGGAAAGCTAAAACCTAGAGATTCAATTTTCCATAGATAATGTTGTCCCGGGAATGTCCATTGGTTGAGGTTTAATCCGACATATTCTACAAGAAGAGATAACAAGAAAAAATAGATGGTGATTTTGATAAACCGGAGGAAGAAACCGGGGAAGTGCAAGAGAAATAAAGATATGGGGATAATGCCAACGATAAGACCAAATATTGCATAGGCGAAAGGAACGACAATTGCGGGTGAACCTACCAGAATTAACCCCATCAGAATAAATGAGGCAAGGATGGCTAAAAGTCCGAAAAGTAACATCGGTCTGGAGATAATCCTTTCTCTTTTGAGAACAGTTTTCCGGTCAAAGAAGTTCTCATACATCGAGATAACAAAAAATATCCATAGGAAACTAAAGGTGAACTGTTCTATCGCCACAACCCCAAGTAATCTAAAGGGAAAAATTGTTTGGACTATATACCAAGCATTGTCCTGTACCAGTAAGTAGTCGAAAATAAATGTTAAAGGAACGGAAAAAAGAAATGAGAAAATCGAGGTCTTGATAATAATGCGGGGGTTTTTAATCGAGAGATAGAGCGACGGCAACCCAAAAAAGAGAATGACGGAGGTAATGAAATTTACTTGAAAAATGAGAGAAAGAGTGATGGAAATGATTGGAAAAATAAGGAGAAAAAGCAAATCCTTTTTGTGGGGTGTCGCGGCAATCTTCTTGGATTTTACCTTGGGCATAATCCAATTATAGCGGAGGATGGAGAATCAAAAACTTAACTTTTTCTTTTCAGACCGATACTCAAAATTAAAACCGTGGCGCAAGCCAAGAAGTTTGTTCCGGAGACCAGTTGAAATAGTAAGTTAGGTAAAACAAACAAACTGTATAAAAAAGTGACCCCTGAAGTTAGTGTCCATAAAATGTATGAGGAGGTGTTGGCGCTGGCCTTTTTGTGTTTGTATAGATCTTTAATCGTAGGCCAGTACCCAACCAGAGCAACAATACCTACTCCTCCGTAGGTGATGATCAAGATGTTTATAAATAGTTCTTTCATAGATAATTACTTTGTGGGACTCGCCTGAAATAATTTTCTGCTGAAAATTTTTCATGACCGGGCTCACCAAGATCGTTACGAGCTTGGTTCCGCCTGTTCGAATCCCATGTTTGGCATTTAAATATCAGTTCGCACAAGGCGGACTGATATTAATGCGGAGAGTCTGGGACGAAGTCCGAACTTTTTTGAATCATAGTTTTCAAAATAGAAAATAAAAAGGACCCCTGTTATGAGGTCCTGTGAGTTAGATTTATGGTTCACGGAAAGATAGTTCTCTCTTTGAACAGAAAGTTCTCAGAAAGTCGTAGAACTTACTTTCATTATTTTCGAACACAGTAACTTGAATGTGCCAACCAGCGGGGTGATCATAGTAGCCGTCAACAGCCTTGAGATTTTTTACTCCCTCATGACTATCTTCAACCGCAAACGTTTCACCAAATTCCTGCATAAATTCCCAAACGTACTTTTTTGGAATTACCACATCTAATGAAATGTGGCGCATGTAAATGATCACGTCGTTCCGATTTGCCATTTTGTTCTCCTTTCTTGAGAAATATCGGATTTCGATAGAATTTACCACCAAAGGTGCTTGGTGTCAATTAAAACAAAACTACTTTTTATAAACGCGGAGACGGTGGGATATTGATTCGAAGTCTTCGGTCTCGCTTGCTAGCTCGCCTCGGACCGCGACTCGGCAAGATCACTGGAGCTTGCCTCCGTCAGGTTCGAATCCCATACTTGGCATTAAAAAAATACTCGCACAAGGCGAGTGTTTTTCTATTGCGGAGACGGTGGGATTCGAACCCACGAAGCTCTTTCGAGCTACGGTTTAGCGAACCGTTCAGATAAACCACTACTGGACGTCTCCAAGATTGGTTCATTATACCAAGCCAAGCCCGAAAACTGCCTCGGAATGGTAAAATATATAGGTTCGGAGAGCGGGCAGGACGGTAATGCGTCAGTCTTGAAAACTGATGAGCGTAAGCTCTAACAGGTTCGACCCCTGTGCTCTCCGCAAAATTCAAATTTATAGTTCCCTTGGAGGGGTCGCATAGTGGTCTAGTGCAGGAGTTTACTAAACTCCCGTGTCGCAAGGCACCATGGGTCCGAATCCCATCCCCTCCGCCATTTTGCTACACTTTACTTATGGAGGAAATCCAAAATGCAAATGCACCAGTTCCACCCGTTATTGCTCCTGTAAAAAAAGTTAACGGCTTGTTTTGGATTATTCTTGGACTAGCCATTTCAGTCACCCTCATCGGAACCGGAACCATAGTTTGGAAATTGATTTTATCCAACGAGACTCCGGATCTAATCATCAATGCTCCTACCTCCACGACTGAAGAGGCTGTTTCCCAAGATATTACTTTTGAATCAAAACCATACCACAATGAATCTGCCGGTTTTGAAATCAGTATTCCTTTGGGCTGGAAGATCGATGACAGCAGTGCATCAGGAGCCACCGTTGTCATTATCGACCCCAAAGTCACCACTACCAAGGGTAATGCAGTTCTCACATTTGTCAGTGTTTCTTCAGGACAGGCGATTGGCACTCTCGAAAAAGAAGTAAATAAAATGAAAGAGGGTTTACAGAAAGCCTTTGATTCCTATCAAATTGAAGAGGATAAACAAATGGTATTTGGCAAAAATGCCTATCATTTACTGGGGGGTAGTTATGTTCTCTATGGTACTGAAATGAAAAATAGGAATCTCATACTCATCCGTAATAATAGGGGATATGCCATTTCCGTCACTGCTCCTCAGTCTGTCTGGTTAAAAAAAGAACTCCTTCTAAATACCGCCCTTTTCTCTTTTAAAAACATTTAAGAAAAAGTTGGTTGTGTTAAGATGAAATGTGCCCAACGCAGATCCTCAAAATCTTGAAGAAACGATCCTTTTTGACTGGGAATCTTATGAAAGACCGGTAAAAAAATGGAGCCGGGAGTTCTACAGCTCCGTCATTGTTATGGCTTTCCTTGCCAGCATTATTCTCTACTTTATTGAAGGTATTATGCCGGTTTTGGTTATCTGGGCCATGGTCTTTATGCTCTGGGCGATGAGCCGTACCGAACCCCGCATGGAAAAATATGCCATCACAACTTGGGGTCTGAAAACCAAGGAAAAAACTTACCGTTTTGAAGAAATGAACAATTTTTGGTTTGAAACCAAATGGGGAGGCAGACTCATGCGTATTAACCTAGTTAAGGTACCTTGGCATATTGTCATTGTCATTAACTCAGACTCCGAAGATAAAATAAAAAAGCTCATGCTTCAGAAAATCGTCTATCAAGAACCCCAAATCACAGTAATCGACCGCATGGTCAAATGGTTAGGCGACAAAATCCCTCTAGAGTAAGAGCTTGCTCGTTTTCCTATCAATAATATGTATTATTGATATGTCATCCTGCGCTTCCTCTTATATCTGCTCCCATAATCACTGTGTCATTATGGGATTGATATAGGGAAACTAGTTTCCGAATGGTAAAATATACACTTGTTAATGCATGGGTCCGTAGCTCAGCTGGATAGAGCAACTGCTTGCGGAGCAGTAGGTCGCGCGTTCGAATCGCGCCGGGCTCACCTTTTGGAGGGTGGGCAGGACGGTAATGCGTTGGTTTCGAAAACCAATGAGCGCAAGCTCTAACAGGTTCAACCCCTGTACCCTCCGCATAATTGCCGTTGAACAAAGGTACCCATGGCTCAACTGGATAGAGCACTTCCCTCCGAAGGAAGAGTTTGAGAGTTCGAGTCTCTCTGGGTACACACAATTTGTTGGATAAGAGCTTGCTCGTCACCTTTTCGATAATAGTTATTATCGAAATATTGTTCCTGTGCTTCCTCTTATATTCGCTCATAGTTCACTTTGCTTCACTATGATGCTTGAATATTAGAGCGTTCCCCTCCGAAGGGAAAGGTCGCACGTTCGAATCGTGTCAGGTACACAGAGTTTTTTCTCTGTTGAGTTCAGGTTAAAGATTACATCTTTTCCTTCACCCCCGCCTCGCCAAAACTGTTACAGGTTTGGCTCCGGCACTCTTCATTAATTCTTTATTTATTGCACAACTTCCATAAAGGAATTTATGCAATAAGAATTAACTCAGAGCCTCCGAAGGGAAAGGCCGCACGTTCGAATCGTGTCAGGTACACCATATTCACAGCCACACAACACTCTGTTATCATATGGCATGTTCAGCCTTGAAAGAGATCCTATCCAAGATTTAACAGCCGAAAAACTCCGGCACCTTGGTATTGAAGCTGTTCTTTTTGATCTTGATGATACCCTTATCTACACCGCCGAGATATTCCGAGGCTGTATGGCTCAGTACACAGAAGTTATTGCCCGTTCACTTAAACTGGACAGTACTTACGTCGGTAAAAGGCTCGAGGAACTAAATAACGAGGGTTACCGTAAATATGGTGTGTCTCCTGATAGGTGGTCTATTGTTTTAGATCAGCTTTCCGGCGAGCTAAAAGACAAAGGTGTTGTCAAAGAAAACATCGGTATCATCATGGAAATATATACCAAAGAGCCAAGAGTTCGGCCGGGTGCAAAAGCAATACTTAGTGGATTACTGGATTCCGGATTCAAACTAGGTGTGGTTACCCATGCCGATCTGGACTGGACGATGAGAAAACTCATCCAAACAAGTCTTCTTTCATATTTTGATGTTGTCGAAATTGCTGACGTAAATGGAGGTAAAACAGCCGTCAACTGGGAAAAAGCAATGGATGCTCTTGGTGTAAACGGTAGCCAGTGTTTGGTTATCGGAGATAACTTAAAAGGAGATATTGTTCCTTCGGTTTCGCTTGGAGCAAAAACTATTTGGATGCCTAGCCCTTGGTCTCTTTACCGGGAGGGTGAAGTTCCTGAAGAAGTTGTTCAAATGAGTGAATTGAGTGACTTCTGGGATGCCGTTCAAAAACTTAAATGATGTGATTGGAAGCTCAAACTGGTAAAATATACACCTGTACGGAGGAGTCGCCTAGTGGCTATGGCACAGCATTGGAAATGCTGCGAGCGCAAGCTCTCGCGGGTTCGAGTCCCACCTCCTCCGCATCTAAAAATTGTTTTTTTTGAGCCTATTGTGTTAGAATTGTCACATGAGGTTTAGCTTCTGCGAGAGGAGGGTATATGAATAGAGAGTTTTTTCGCGGTCTGATTGACAACGCAGCATTTCTTTCGGTGATGGTCTTGGTTTTTAGTTTTGTGTCGTCAAAGCTAAACAGAGATAAACATATAGTTTGGAAAATATTTGTGGGAGTTATTCTGGGGATGATTGGGCTGGCGGTGATGTCGACAAATTGGGAACTTTTACCCGGAGTGATATTTGATACAAGATCGGTGCTTTTGGGAATAACGGGATTGTTTTTTGGATTTGTTCCGACACTGATTGCGATGTTTATGACGATAGGGTACAGGATTTTTCAGGGAGGCAGCGGTGCATGGATGGGAGTACCGGTAATTATTGAGTCTTGTTTGATCGGTCTGATATGGAGAGCAGTTAGATACAAAAAGCTTCACCAATTATCTTGGTTAGAACTATATATTTTTGGCTTGCTGATTCATATAGTAATGCTGCTTTGTACTTATTTTCTACCTGCCGAAATAAGAACAAGTATTCTTAATTCAATATGGTTTCCGGTGATGACTATTTATCCGGCAGCGACATTACTCCTTGGAGTATTGATGTCAAATAGGTTAAAAAGAGATATTTTGGCCGATGATTTGATCGAAAGCGAGGAAAAATTTGCCAAAGTGTTTAATGACAGTCCGCAGATGATTACTATCTCTTCGCAGGATAAAGGTATCTTTTTGGATGTTAACGATTCACTGACCGAGATACTGGGATATAAAAAAGAAGAAGTAGTTGGAAGATCTGTTTATGATGTTAATATCTGGGTGAATACAGCTGACAGGAAGAAAATACTTAATGATCTTGAGAAGGGGGGATCGGTAAGAAACAGAGAGATTAGATTTAGGAAAAAGAATGGAGAAATAATCACCTGTTTGGGTTCGGCAACGACGATAGAGATAGGTGGAAAAATATACTTATTGTTGCTTGGAGTCAGTATCGAAGACAGAAAGAGAGCGGAGCGGGAACTAGCTATAACAAATATGAATTTATTAACGGAAAAACATAAGCTAGAGGCAATTTTACGTGATATGGGTGATGCGGTTTTTGTGACAGACAGCAACAAGAAGATAATATTGGCGAATAAGGCAATGGAGTTGCTGTTTGGATTGACTGAAAAAGAAATGTTGGGAAGTGAGATTGATGAAGTGTTGATTTTGGCCTACGAAACCAGCGGAAAGAAACCGGATGATTTGATTAAAAATGTGTTTGAAAAAAAGAAACTGGTGAGACCGGCAGAGATTTTGGTGATAAAGAACAAAAAAGGAGCGTCGGTATCGGTTGATGGAGTAGCGTCTCCAATTATTGATGAGAATTTGAATTTGATAGGGACGGTGTGGTTGTTGCGGGATGTAACAAAACAAAGAGAGCTGGAGAAAATGAGAGAAGATTTTGTTTCTTTGGCCAGTCATCAGTTACGAACCCCACTCACCGGAATTAAGTGGGTGGCGGAGCTTTTGAGTGAAAACGCTTCAAATATGCCGATTGATAAAATTCAGGGGTATATTAAAAAAATTGGAGATAGTAATAATCGAATGATAGATTTAGTGGGTAATCTACTTTCCACATCGCGGATCGACAGCGGGAGAATGCCGAAAAAAATTGAGAGTAATCCAATAAGAGATTTGCTACAACAAGCGATTGATGAGCAAGGAAAAATTTTTAAAGAAAAAAAGATTAAAATCGAAGGAATGTCAGATATTTCTAAGGATTTAAAAATTGATGCGGACGAGATTCAGATGGTACAGGTATTTGGAAACATACTCAGTAATGCGGCCTGTTATTCTCCCGTAGGAAGCACGGTAGAGATTGGATCAAAACTTAGTTCGGGAACGATGAAGATATTTGTAAAAGATCAAGGAATTGGCATACCGGTGAATGAACAAAAGAATGTGTTTAGTAAATTTTTCCGGGCGGATAATGTGGCAAAAACAGTTCCCGGCTCCGGTTTGGGGCTTTATGTAGCTAAAACTATGGTAGAAAATCACGGAGGGAGGATCTGGTTTGAGTCGAAAGAAAATTCGGGAACGACTTTTTTTGTAGAGTTACCAATTAAACAAAAAAATGGATAAAAAAAAGAAAGTGATGATTGTGGAGGATGATACAGTGCTAGCCAACGCTTTATCTCTTGCCCTCCAAAATGAAGGTTATGAATTAAGTTGGGCTGCTGACGGTGAGGAGGCGGAAAAGATGATCCAACAGGAGAAACCGGATCTAATTCTTCTTGATCTACTGTTACCAATCAAGAATGGATTTGAAGTGCTGAAAATAATGCGCCAGAATCCAGATACCAAAGATATTTCGGTGGTTATCCTAACAAATTTTGAACAAGAGACAAGTGTTTCCGAGGGAAAAAAGTATGGGGTAAAGGAGTATGTGGTGAAGGCAAATGTGGATATTCAGGACATTCCGAAGATCGTAAGGAAGTACATACCTTCTTAAAAAGTAAAGTAGGGTGTAGTATATATTTATGAACAACTTATCCTTTTATTCGGTGTTTGGAAGTATGGGGCCGGCAGTGTACGTTTTGATGTTACTTGATTTGATTTTGAAAGGGATGGCTCTTTTTAAGAGTGCCAAGAGAGACCAGAAGATCTGGTTTGTGTTTTTACTTATCGTGAACAGTCTTGGGATTTTACCTATTATTTACTTGGTGATAAATAAGGATATCCGGTTGACAGGATCGGTAAAGCCGGCTAAAAAATCTACGAAAAAAACTTCGAGGAAATAAAAAGAGAAGGGATTTTTACAAGTGAAGAGGGGAGTATTTTAAGGTACAATTGAGCCAGATTGATGCTAATAAAACCCAAACATGGAAGATCAAGTTGATGAGATAAAAAGAAAAACGGATATCGTTGGTGTAATAGGGTCTTATGTGCCTTTGAAAAAGATGGGAAGACACCATAAAGGACTGTGCCCGTTTCACTCCGAGAAAACACCATCTTTCATGGTGAATGAGGAAATGGGGCTTTATAAATGTTTTGGATGCGGTGCGGGAGGAGATGTAATTAAGTTTTTAATGGAGATTGAGGGAATTGATTTTAGGGAGGCCTTAGAAAGACTGGCAGAGAGAGCAGGAGTAAAACTTATCAACAGAAGGAGAGACGAAAATGACGAAAGATCGAAGATGCTTGAAGTTTTGGATTTGGCTGCAAGATATTACCATTGGCTTTTGATGGAAGGGAAAGTCGGCGCCGGAGCAAGGGAGTACTTGGCAGGCAGGAAGATAAACACAAAGATAATGGAAACCTTTAATCTTGGTTTTGCAATGCAAAGCTGGGATGGACTAACAAACTATTTGATCAAGAAAAAAGGATATAAAGAAGAACTTCTAGAGAAGGTTGGTTTGGTAAGCCGCAAGTCAAAAGGAGATGGAGTTTATGACAAGTTCCGGGGGAGAGTGATGTTTCCTTTGCAGGACGCGGGAGGAAAGGTAGTTGGTTTTACCGGAAGAGTATTGCCGGCTCTAGCAAAAGAAGATGAGCCAAAATATATGAATTCTCCGGAGACATCTTTGTATCACAAGAGCAGAATGCTTTATGGTTTTTATCAAGCGAAGAAAGCTGTTAGGGAAAAAAAGAGAGTTGTTTTGGTGGAGGGACAGATGGATTGCATTAGCTCGTTTACTGCCGGAGTGACCGAAACAGTAGCTGTCGGGGGGACGGCGCTGACGGAAGATCAGGTGGAAATGATGGCGCGTTTGGCAGATAAAATTTACTTGTCGATGGATGCAGATGAGGCTGGAAGTGTAGCTATAAAAAGGTCGATAGAGCTTGCAGAAAAGAGAGGATTGAGTATTAAAATTGTGCAGCTAGAAGGAGGGAAAGACCCGGATGAAATAGCCCGAAATTCGTCTGATAAATGGAAAGATTTGGTCGAAAAATCAGTGGACGTTTATGAATACATAATGAATGGGGCTTTTAAAAAATATGATGTAAATAAAATCGAAGGAGTAAAAAAAATAACGGAAGAGGTGGTTCCATTTTTAGCAAAAATTGAAAATGGAGTTGTCAGAGAAGTGTGGGCAAAAAGACTCGCCGAAAGAATCGGAGTGGCGACAAAGGGGGTAATGGCGGAAATAGATAAAAAAATTTCCGGCAAACAAGAGTCAACAAACAAGGACGATGATTTAGAAAAAGATGTGGATGACAAACGGGTGGTAAAACTTTCCAGACGTTTAATTGGGCAGTTAATTCTCCGCCAAGAGGCGGTAGAGATGGTTGCTCCCTGGTTTACCGGAGTAAAGATTGCCGGAGCCGAGGGTAAACTAATTTCCTGGTTGTTGGAAAATAGGGAAAATGAACCGGTTGAGGATCTGGTTCAAAAAATTCCTGAGGAACTGCGTGAGGTTGCCGGTGAGTCATATATGGCGGAGGACTCGAATGAAGTTCCGGGGCAGAAGGAGGTAGAGGAGGCGGCGGTGCAGCTTTTAAGGGAAATTATAAGAGACAGGAAGAAAGAGCTGATGGTGGAGATGAATGAGGCAAGGAAGGAAAAAAATAGTGAAAAAGAGGATGAGATATTCTCTTCTCTAAATGAGTTAAACAAAAAAGAAAGCAAGGTAATTGCCTTTTTAGGGTGATTTTACGCACTTTTGTGGTAAACTAGTGGAGACTATTATGGCTGAAAATAAAGGCAATCTTTCCATTCAACAAAAAATTAAAGCAATACTGGAGCTCGGTCACGAGCAGGGCTTTGTAACTCAAGACGATATTCTGGAGTATTTTCCGGTAGCTGAAGACGAAGTAAACGATTTGGATTATCTTTATGAGCTGCTATTTAAGGAAGATACCGACGTATTTGAGAGTGTTTTGACAGGACAAGATGCCGAGATCATAGAGGCGACAAGCGATTTGGAAAAAGAACTAGAATCACTTTCAAAACTGGAAGAGACCGAGGTAAATGATCCGGTGAGAATGTATCTTAAAGAAATTGGGCGAATTCCACTTTTGAAACGGGAACAGGAAATTTCTTTGGCTCAGAAGGTTGAAAGAGGTGACAGACACGCCAAAGATATGCTCACCAAGAGTAATCTGCGCTTGGTGGTTTCTATTGCCAAAAAGTACATGGGAAGAGGCATGAGCTTTTTAGACTTGATTCAAGAGGGAAATAAAGGACTGATCCGTGCAGTTGAGAAGTATGACTGGACGAAGGGGTTTAAGTTTTCGACTTACGCGACTTGGTGGATCCGTCAGGCAATTACCCGTGCTATTGCCGATCAGGCAAGAACAATCCGTATTCCGGTTCACATGGTAGAGACAATAAACAAGTTGATTAGAACACAAAGAAAACTGATGCAAGACTTGGGAAGAGAGCCTACAGATGAAGAGGTGGCGGGTGAACTGGAGATAACTCCGGAAAAAGTCCGTGAGATTTTAAAGATCGCCCAGAAGACAACCTCTCTAGAGACACCAATAGGGGACGATGAAGACTCGATGCTCGGGGACTTTATTCCCGACGAAAGACAGGCAACTCCTTATGAATCGACAAGTAAACAACTGATGCACGAGAACCTCGAGGAGGCTCTAGGGAGTCTTACGGAGCGTGAAAGTAAGGTACTGCGGATGAGATTTGGACTGGATGGCAGTAAACCTTTGACCTTGGAAGAAGTGGGTAAAGTGTTTGGAGTGACCCGTGAGCGTATCAGGCAGATAGAAAGCAAGGCTCTAAGGAAACTGCGACATCCATCAAGAAGAAGAAAGCTGCAGGATTATTTGGACTAAAACTACTTTATGGTTTGGGAGCGTTTTTTATTTCGTGATGTGAACGGCATCTGGATTCATAAAGTTCTTGGGCTCCAACAACATTGATTTGATCATCGAAACTCGGGATTTCACCATTAACAAGTCTTTGGGTGTAGTCTGCATCTTCACCACAGATATTGCAGATACCGGCAAATTTGTTGACCTTGTGAGCATAGGACAACAATTTGGGCATGCAACCATATGGCTGGCCGCGAAAATCTTTATCTAAACCGCCAACATAAATTTTGAGTGGTTTGTTACGGGAGAGGAGATAGAGGTGGTCGAGATAATCAAGAACCTCAGGAAGATTTTCATCAAAAAATTGGGCTTCATCTAAAAATAGGGCTGTAAGATTGAAAAACTCAGATTTAATTCGATAGTTATCTCCCTCTTTGTCGGTAAGGATACTCATTAGCTCTTGGCTATCTTTCAGGGCAATTGCCGGTATTTTTCCACTGGTACCATGAGAGGCGATGACATTTTCTCCATAACGAGTATCTGTAGCGTGATTGAAGACCAAGAAGTCTTTACCCTGCTCCTTGTGTCCCCAACGAAGACGTTTAATAAGACGGATCATTTCCTCGGTTTTTCCTGAAAACATGGGGCCAGTTTCGACTTCAATAGGTGTCATAAGTGCATTATTTCCTTTGGCTTTCAATTTGACAAGTGGCAGAATTTGATTGAAGATTGATTTATGTTGATTCAACTTTTAGTAAATGCTTTAGGTTTTTATATCACTGCCAGAATTGTGCCGGGGATGGCGATAGAAAACTGGGAAACTTTGGGAATTGTGGCTGTTGTTTGGGGAGTGTTGTCTGTTGTTTTGAAGCCGATTTTGGTTTTACTGACCCTTCCGGTGAACTTTTTGACTCTGGGTCTTTTTACATTTGTGATTAACGCCGGTCTTATCATGCTGATGACTAAGATTGTGCCGGGGTTTGTGGTTAGAAACTTTGGAACAGCATTACTGGCGGCGGTGGTCTTGGCCTTGCTAAATATAGTCTTGGGCAAGCTGAAGTAGGGAGTTTAAGCCTATAATTGCAATTTTGACGTTTGACTGGTATAATATGGGGTATAAATCCTTTTCAGGAGGCGTACTTTGAATAAAAATAGGGACTTGTTGTTTTTGAGATTGTTGGTGGAAAAAATGCCCTCACAAACGTTGACTGTTATTGTTTGTGGACATAAATATTTCTTATCGTCTGAACTCGGATTTTTGACAGTTGTGCGCGATATAAAGCGCAACAGTATTGAGACCGATGACCGGAGGGAACTGTATTACTTTTTCCGGGATAACTCTGCGTATTTGGTATCCAACACTGAGGATGATCTGTATTTTATGTTGATACAAGACGCCCTGAAAGCGGTATTGAAAGAAGGAAAGTCTTCGAGGGAGGATATTCGAGTCCTAATTGGCTCGATTGTTGAACACGAGCCAAAGGAGAACGAAACTTATCTTCGTTTACTAAGTGGAATCGAGAAGATGTTGGGCACCGAAAGGTGCCCTTTTTTATGGCTTTACTTTACTAAGATAGCCTCATTTGATAAAATAGCCATGTTCGTTAAATATTCCCCTGTAGCTCAGTTGGTAGAGCGCCTCCCTGTTAAGGAGGATGTCCGTGGTTCGAGTCCACGCGGGGGAGCTTCTAAAAGTTGATATAAAAAAAGGTGCCCGTAGGGGCACCTTTTGGTTAATATTCGTCTTTATATATATCATAGAGCCAGTCTTTGATTTCTTTCTCGACCTTTTCTGCGGAAGTAGTAGGGGCGGGGACAGATTCTCCGTCTGCTTTATTTAAACTCAGATAAAGTACCAACACACAGTTCGTATTTCCGGAACGGGATTTTAGTAGATTGTCAATCTCTTCTTGGGGAAGTGATATTTTCCACCTATATGCCCACCAATCGAAATAATCATAATTGCGGTTGTAACGGGGATCAAGCGGGCTTTTTTGGCAAAGGAACCCGGCGGTCGCCTTTATATTGTAAAGATACCCCTCATCGGGACCTTCTACAATTAGACTCTGCCGGCGAGCTTCATTCAGAACCTTTTCAATTTCCTGTTTTGTTTTCGAAGTGCGTAGGTGAAAAGAGCTTAACTTTAGACTAAATTCCTTTTTCTCCGCAAGAATAATTCGACCTCTTTGTTCTCGAACTTCCTTCTTTGCATCATCAATCCAAGACATGTTTAACCTCCTTGTAAAAGTACTTACATTAAGTTGGGGGAAGTGTAGCACAAAAAGAGCGTATATTCAAGTTATGGGATGTTTGTGAGCTGTATGTTTGTTCGAAAATTGACCCAGCCGGCGAGCACCATATCCAGATAGGTCGATTTTCGAACTCTGATAAGATTTTGTAATGAGTAATAAGTTGTATATTCTGTGCGGTATTCCTTTTTCAGGTAAGACGACATTGGCGAGGAGAATGGTGAATAAATTTGGTTTTACTCGAATCGATTTGGATGAAGTGAAATTTAACCTTTTTGGTTCGTCAATAACTGATTCGGAAATTGATAAGTCCGGTTGGGATAGGGTATATCAAGTAATGTACAAAGAAATTGAAGATTCGCTGAAACTGGGAAAGACAGTAATTCACGATACGGGTAACTTCACAAAAAATGAAAGAGTTTTGGTTAAAAAGATTGCTGACGATTTGGGAATTGAGTCGATTACTATTTTTGTGGATACTCCGGAGAAGGAAGCATATAAGAGACTTTTGATGAATAGGAATAATAAAGAAAGGTTTGATGTAAGTGATGCAGATTTTAAAAGTACAACTATTGAAATGGAAATACCTGATGTAGATGAGAAACACTTTATCTACAAATGGACAGATGATTTCGATTCGTGGGCAGGCATAAATATTGTTTAGAGAACAATTTCAAGACAGGTTCGAAAATTGACCCAACCGGCGAGCAAGTTGACTCCAGATTTTCAGGAGATGAAAGTTATTTCCTTTGAGTTATTATTAGGGTGTAATTTCCATATTTACTGCCATCATACGTTCTTCCAGATCCGTCGGGTACGACAAAACCAGGTCCATATCCATCTCTTCCAACCACCACATAAAAATACCTTGTTGTAGCAGGGACACCCCATCCTATCGTGGTGTCCATCTTTATTACTGTGGGGCCCCAGCCATATAGTTCTGTGTGTATAAAACTTCCAGGATTGGACGAACGGTCTTCTTTCGCTATGAATTCAAAATTTTCTCCCTTGGAGGCTACAAATGTATAGCCATCGTAAACATATTCACCTTTATGGTAATCTGATTTGTCTAAGCTGGCTAATAGTGGTTTGAAGTTATGAACGTTAATTTCCCTGAACTTTAGTCCTTCATATGGAACACGTGGAGAGATTATTCCCTCGAAGTATATACCTTCACTTAGTGCAATGGTTGGTGCTAATTGTGATGAAGAAACTTGTTTTTTTGAATTTTGATTGACAAGAAGATTGGTTGTTACCAGAAAAACCAGAATTAATACGGTTATGCCGATAACTAGGTGAGGTTTTTGTTTGACAGTTTTAGGTTTCTTTACGTCTTTTTTCATGTATTTTTAGTTTATCATCATAATGAAAGGTTCGAAAATTGACCCAGGCGGCGAGCAAAATTAAGGTTAACTAGTGTTACCTTGTAAATTTGAAAGTTGAAATGATTTGTTTTGCAAGTGAAATAGTTGCATCATCCCAAGTCTTTTCAAAGTTGGTTAATTGTGCTGTTATATAGAGGTATTCGCCTTTTTCAATCTGAAAAAGATACTTCATGTAATAACCCTCTACGCCTTGTAAATGTGTGTTGATATAGACCTGGATACCATTTATTGTCGTTGGAGTGTAACCTGTGAGGTCTTCAACTACCGGTTTACCAGTCATTTCGCTTATTTCATTGGGACGATCCTTAAAATAGTTAAATGATATAGAGTATTCATTGATTGGATTGAAGAGATATGGAATGCCGGTGCTTGGCGGGTCGATATTTTTTGAAATCCACCCCTTAGGATATTTGATAGAAAAGTTGTAAGTGGAATTTGTATAGGTTTCCCAGTTTGTGGTGGGGTCTACGGTTGGATTCAGTTTGAAGGAAGAAAGAATTGCCTTTTCGTTGTCAGACAAGGTGGAATCTCCAAAAAAACTTAGGTGATATAGATCTGCACCGTTTAGGACTACATAGGTAACATAAGAAAGGGGGCAGCTCGGACCTGACCCATCGTTGATGCATGAATTATTACCGGCATCATAGATGTAAACATTTGCATCTTTACCATCTAAGGTTGCTTTACTAAAATTTGGATTGTCCATGTAAAAATATTTGTCCAAAGTAGTTCCGCCCGTCTTACGGAGCATAACTTCAAAATTTAGATCTTCACCCTTGAAAATTGTTGCTCTGTTGTACTGATCATTCATTTCTTTGTCAACATTGGCTGTGGGAGGATATTTTAATTCGAAACCTAATGCGATGTTTTGATATGTTTTCCAGTCTATTGTTGGATCAGTAGTCGGAGTGGTTGTTGGGGTGGCCATTGGTTCTTCTACTATCTTTTGTGTGTCAGTGGTTTTAGATATGGGAAGGAAACGGGAAGCCAAAACGCCAATGAGAACACCAAAAAGAATTAGGCAGATGACAATGAAGAAAGTTTTCAGAAAGTTGGATTTTTTGAGAGTTGGCTGAACGGGAATTGGGGCTTGAACTGTGGGTTGTGTTAAGGGAGTAACTGGTTGAACTTCATTTTCCATATATTTAGTTTATCATTCCGTATTGGAAGGTCGAAACTTGACCCAACCGGCGAGCAAGCCTAAGAATTTTATTCTTAGAAAGTGTTAGAGTTTATTGGGTATGGTAAAATGCTGCTTTGGTATGAACCTTGATATATTTTCAAATGAAAGGAGTTTGATATAAGTATGAATAAAAAGAAGATATTTATTGTTCTATTACAGTTAACACTGGCTGTAATTCTTGTCGTATGTAAGGGCTGGACGAGTGGAACATTGAGGATTTTGTATCAAAGTTACTTTGCAGATATATTACTCCCATTTGGTTTTTATTTTTTACTTTCATTGATAGGGGCTGAAAGTAAGTTCCTTGATATGTGGTGGAAGAAAGCTTTGGTGATATTTGGGTTATGTACAATATCCGAAATTCTACAGTACTTTGGAATATATGCTCTTGCTACGGTTTTTGACCCAGTAGATATTGCGATGTATGGGTTGGGAGTATTATTGGCAAGTTTTGTTGATAGGAAAGTATTTGCTAGATACTTTCCTTTTTGGTAATAGGGTTATACTCTTCTCGTTCTTTGATTTCATTCTATTTAGGAGGATGTGATGGATCAAAATAAATTGACCCTTGAAGAAGCACAACTTTTGTTGGTCGAGAATTTTCTCTCCAATCGTCGTAAACCGAAATCTCTAGCACCAGAGCTTCTGAAGAAAATCAGAGGAGAAACTCTATCGACTCCGGCGAGAGATTTCATGACTTCAAATGGTATTTTTAAATCCGAAAAAGCCGCTTTCATACACTCCAATATTTTAGGGGTCTTACTTAGCGAGTTGGAAGAAATAGCGAAAACGCAACCGCTAACCGAGACTGAATGCAACTATTTTGTTTCACCGGAACTGCGAAAAGATATTGAAATTGAATGGGGTGTAAGCCTTGCTGAAGATGCTGCTGGAATGATTGAAATATAGTGAGTTTAGAAATAAATAACCGAAGGGAAACCTTCGGTTTTTTTATACAAAAGTTCGAAACTTGACCCAACCGGCGAGCTATCACCCAGGAAGATGTTTTGATACCATAAGTAAGATGGAAAATCCTAAAAATATCTTACTTATGAAAGTTGGTCCGTATTGTGGATATTCACTGGAGGATATTGTTAAGATCAAACAAAGTGAGGAGAAATTAGTAGGAAAATTTTATTGGGGTTTTGGGGGAGTTTTTTGTCGTCCTAATTTGATAAAATCTTTTGTTTCCTATACAAAATCTAATCCGATAGTGCTGTTTACTGAAACGAAATCTAATTTTTGTCCAACTAACAGCAATCGTTTCCGGTATTATTCAGAAGACAATATATGTTGGAAACCTCTTGATAAAGACGTTTTGTTAGTTGGGAATACCAGTGCTCCTCATTTTGCAGTGACGATGAAAAATTTTATGAAAACAGAATTAAGTATTGATTTGAGTGACTATGCTCCTTTTACCAGCAAGGAGATGTCTCCAAGTAAAAATAGGCGATTTGATGACTATTTTAAATACAGAGTTGATAAAGCATGTGGGGTTTATAACCCCTCAAATAGTTACAGTAGTGAAAAGATAATAAAAATTTCATATATGGCTGAACTTGTTGAACCATATTGTATTTATATTAAATAGGTGAAGTTCGAAAATCGACCCAGCCAGCGAGATAGTTTTGTGCTAAGCTTTTCAAGATGATAAATGAGTGTTTTTTGGGTCAGGCTGAAAGGATGGAGCAGTTTAGTGGAGTACGGCTTACGGACCAACAAAAGGAACTATATATAATTTTAAGAGATGAACAGAGCAAGGGGGGCATGTGTGATCAACGGCTTTTGGCTGAAATAATTGGATTGACGGATGAAACGAGTCTTAAAACATTTAAAAAATCTTACCCGAACATTTTTGATATTGCCTGAGAGTGATAAGAAATCAATATGAAAACATACAAATTTTGTCAAAGTTGTAGTTTCCCAATGAATAAAGACACGAATGGAGGAGGAACAGAAAAGAACGGTTCTTTAAATATAAAATATTGTTCGATGTGTTATCAAAATGGAGAATTTATGACTCCAAAAGAGATTGATAATCCGAAAAAAATGCAGGAATTTTGTATTAAAGAAATGAAAAAATCAGGGATTAATGGGATTTTAGCGTGGCTTGCTACCCGTAGTATTCCAAAATTAGAAAGATGGAAAAAATAGATTAAGTTATTCAAGCCGACTGATGGTGCCCGCGGCAACAGGATCTGTAAAGAACAAGAAAGAAACCTGATTCCTCTTATATTTTTGTCGGAAAAAGCTTGCCCTTAGGTTTATGGAGCTTATCTCCAATCTTAAAGCCACCCCACATTTCTCTGGAAAGTCCGATATTTCTTTCTTTGCCGGTGTCCATTTTGACAACAAGGAAGTAGTTATCGTGAGTTGAGTTATCATCCATATCTTCAAACCGATTATGTTTTTTGTCTATGATGGTACCGGTCCAGTCTTCATTTTTTGACTTTTTAATAAGCTTGATTATTAGAGCAAAGAAACCAACAACCAAGAGAGCAAAGAAGCCAAAGAAAATAATAATCGGGCCGAATACTACTGCTTTTTCCATTTGAAGTTATTTTTTGAATTAATAATTAGGACGATGTGTATATTATAGCTTGAGAAAATTTGTATAATCAAACAATGAGGAACAGACTAATATTGTTTATTGTAGGACTGGTGGCTGTAATGGGTGTGTATCTGTTATCGGAAAAGCAAGGACAAAAGAGTAGTGTGCCATTGCCGCGGGGAGATGATGCCGTAAGGACATTTTTTAATTTAATTGATGAAGATAGGGTGTCTGAAGCGGTGATGATGATGGATCCGGAAGTAATCAAAGACGACGCAAAGAAGCAGGAGTGGGGGGTGATGTGGAATTCTTTTGAAGAAATTAAGATGATTAGTGTAGAACCGGCAGAAGAAAACGTCTTTAAAGTAGTTTTGGAAACGAAGATGAAACCCGAAGCGGGACTGGCTCAGTCTCTGCCCTATTATGGATATGGGGACGGACAGTTTACGCGCTGGGTGAAAGTTGAGAAAGTTGATGGAGTCTGGAAAATTATTGAAGTGGCTACCGGACCGTAGATGAAAACAAAGAAGTTAACGATCTTGCACAGTAACGATATTCACGGGGATTTTATGAGTGAACTGAAAGAGGGAAAGGGAAAGCTTCTGGGAGGACTGGCTTTGATGTCCGGGTATATAAATAAGGTGCGGGAGGAAGAGGAAAATGTTCTCTATGTGATTGCCGGAGATATGGTGCAGGGATCTCTCATTGACGCGGAGTACAAGGGAATTTCAACAATGGAGATTATGAATTATTTGTCTCCAGATGTGGTGGCTCTTGGGAATCATGAGTTTGATTACGGATTGCCGCATCTACTTTTTTTGGAAAAGATGGCAAATTTTCCAATCGTTAACGCCAATCTTTATATTAAGGAGTATCAAAAAAGGCTGATGAAGTCGCACCACATTATTGGGATGGCAGGTCTAGACATTTTATTTACGGGAATAATTACCGAGAAAATAATGGATGCTTTAAAACTTGATCCCCTAATCGGGAGTATTGTGACACTGGAAGAAGCAAGTTCAGAGGTGGGTAAAATTTGCAATGCTTACAAACGGGACGATATTGATCTGACGATTTTGCTTACCCATATTGGTTTGGAGTCTGATTTGGCGCTGGCTAAACTTCTAAAACCGGAGTGGGGAGTGGATATGATTATTGGAGGACATAGCCATAGTTTTTTGGAGAAGCCGGAGGTAGTGAATAACGTTATTATTGCTCAAGCAGGGAATGGAACCGATCAGATCGGGAGATTTGATTTGGTGGTTGATGATGATACAAATAGGGTGATTGACTACAAATGGCAGCTGTTGCCGATTAATGAAGATTTGTGTGAGCCGGATAAAAAATTACAAGAGTTTATCGGATCTTTTAAGGATGTAGTGGACAAGAAATACTCTGCGGTAGTTAGCCGTTTTCAAAAAGAGTTGACACATCCAAAACGTGAGATTGAAACTTCACTGGGCGATTTGATTGCCGACATCTTTGCGGAAAGCTGCAGTAGTGATGTGGTATTGGTGGGAAGCGGATCGATCCGGGTCGAAAGTTTGGGTCCGGTGGTGGCACTTAAGGATTTATTGGCGTGTTTTCCTTATGATGATTTCTTGTGCAAACATGAGGTAAACGGTAAACAATTAAAAAAAATGTTTTCCCATTTTATGAGAACGGAAAACAGAAAAGGAGAGGGAGAGTGTTATCAGGTAAATAGCGGAATTAAAGCTGTCTATGATGATAAGGAGGAAAAGCTTGTTAGCTTAGAGATTAGAGGAGAAATGGTGAATGAGGAGAGATCGTATTCAATATCTGTTCAAGGTTACCATTTTAAAAACAGTCAGGCATATCTTAATATTTCAAGTGAAGAGTTGGAATCATCGGGAAAATCTAAAACGGTAATAACTTCCGCACAGGAAGTAATCAAGGAGTTTTTGATGACTCACCAAAATTTGGACAGGAAACTTGAGGGGAGATTGTTGTATAAATAGCCTTAGGCTTTTTGAGTAACAACACCAAGACTTCTTTCGCCGGCGTGGACAGCCAAGGCAGGACCTGCTTCAAAAATTTCTATTTTTCCGGAATAAATACGACGGAGATCTTCTCTTAATAAGAGAGCACCTTCTTCGAAGTTGGTATGAACGATGGCAAGCTTTACGACTTCTCCTTTGACATTTTCAACTCTTTTGACGAGTTCTTTTTGGGCGTTTTTGTTTGTACGGGTCACTCCCTGAAGCTTGACTTCTCCATCCACAAGACCGGCTATCGGCCTGACTTCCAGCTTTGACCCAAAGAAACCGGCAGCGGCCGGGAGACGACCACCCTTAACGATATTTTCGAAAGTGGAAAGTGCAGCCGTGATATTTATTTTGGGAATAGTTTCAAGGGTTATTTTTACTATATCCTCCAGAGGATAACCCTCTGACGCAAGTATGGCAGCTTGTTCCACTAAAAATTGAGTAGCAATGGATACTTGTTTTGAGTCGATAATCTCGATGAGAAGATGGGGATATTTTTCCAACGCCATTTTTGAACCAAGAGTGGCTGATCCGCAGACGTTGGAACCACGGGATGTAATGTGAATGGAGATTATTGGACGGTTTTCTTTTGCGAGTTCCTCATAATGTTTTAGCAGTTTTCCCGGAGTGACGCCTGAGGTTTGAGGAAGTTCTTTCGATGCACGCATTTTACTGTAAAATTCGTCCGGAGAAAGATCGGTATCTTCGTAAGGAATCCAGTTCCCGTTTTCGAAAAATTTAATATCTAAAGGAACAGAAATAACGCCATATTCTTTGACAAGAGGAGAGTCTGTGCGGATTGAAGATCCGGAATCAGTAACTACGGCTACCTTGTTTTCAACATTCATAGGTATTGATTATTTCGAGCATATCATAATTTATTTTTGTACGGTAGATGAAAATGATGATAGAAGAAAGGGCTTTGGTAGTATCTTATTTGATCAGTGTATGAAGCAGGGAGTAACCGCCTACCGCCAAAAGTACCGAACCAAATAGATTACTAAGAAAAGCTGTCCACAAGTAGCGAAAGAAGGGGACATGATAGAAACCGCCGGTAAGTGAAACAACTTTACCGCCGAACTGGGGAACTAAGCGGCCAAAAAGAAGAAACCAAACAGAGTCAGCGGGGAAGCGGGAAAGTCCAAAAGGAAGCTTTCTTTTTATTTTTTCAAAATCAGTTATATGACCAAGACCTTTACCGATAAAATATTCAAGAATTGAGGCGAGATTGTTCCCCATCCAAGAGACGAGCACTCCTATCCATGGTCCAAAAATAGCACCATTGAGAATGACAATCGGGTCGGTTGGAATTGGGGTGGCAGAAAGAATGCCCATCAGTAAAATTGAAAATAACGGTCCGGCAATACCTGTTTTTGGAATATGTTTCTCAATGTTTATAAGATCCCGACTGAAGATAACAATAAGAACAACAGGGACGATGAGTGTTAGGATTCCGATGATGATGTTCCGGACATTTTTGACGAAATCTTTTTTCATTGACAATTCATTATATATTTTCAATAACAATTCCGGTGAAAGAAGAGAGTATCGGAGTAGTATTGTTTTGTGCAATAATGGAGTAGTTATCAATTTCGAAGTAAATGAAAAGACCTGCCAGAAAGAAAAAAGTTAATAAAGGAGTTTTAGCTGCCATTGGAGCAACCGTTTTAGGAGCAGTTGCCGGAGCGGCCGCAATGTTTCTTTCAAAAGAAGAAAATAGAGAAACGGTTAAAAAAACCGTTCGTAAAACCGTAAGACGGGGTAAGGTGGAAGTGGCGAAAGTTAAGAGAAGGATTGCCACAAAAAAGAGAACACCAAAGAAGTAGTATTCTCTAAAAGAATCGGGAGTTTTAAATGATCCCCAGTTTTTTGCCGACAAAAGCGAACTGTCTTAAACCATAATCGAGATCTTTTGTTGAATGAGCGGCTGATGGCATGACTCTGATTCTGGCTTTTCCTTTGGCAACCATGGGGAAGAGTATTGGTGTAGCAAAGACTCCCTTGTTGAAAAGTTCATTACTAAAAGTCTTTGCCAAGCTTTCGTCGCCTATCATTACCGGAGTAATTGGTGTTTCCGAGTGACCGGTATCGAATCCAAGTTTTTGAAAACCGTTTTTGAGGTACTCGGCATTTTTCCAGAGTTTCTCTACCAACGAAGGGGAAGATGAGAGAATTTTTACTGACTCAAGTAAGGCAGCGGTGTCCGGAATCGAAAGTCCGGTGGAGAAAGAGAATGGTCTGGCTTTTTGTTTGTAATACTCAACAAGCTTTTTATTTCCGGCGATACATCCACCAAGAACTCCAAAAGCTTTTGAGAGAGTACCGATTTCAATGTCTACTTGTCCATGGAGCTTAAAATGATCAACTATACCGCGACCGTTTTTCCCGACAACGCCTTCTCCATGAGCATCATCAACCATAGTAGCGGCACCATACTTTTTTGCCAAAGCGACGATTCCGGGAAGGGGAGCGAGATCACCATCCATACTGAAAACACCATCGGTGATTATGAGAATGATTTTGTCGTTTCCATCCGACCGTTTTTCTTTGCAAAGAATCTGAGCTTCTTTTAATTTTTCTTCCAAACCCTTAAGATCGTTGTGGGGGTAAATGAATTTTGACTGGACTTGGGACAGTTTGACGGCATCAATAATAGAAGCGTGATTTAACTCGTCACTTATAACAATATCTTCTTTATCCAATAGAGTTTGAACGGCGATAAGGTTGGCTACAAAACCACTTGGGGTCAACATGACCGCATCAACCCCTTTGAATTTTGCCAAAGCTTGTTCGAGTTTTTCATGAAGAATGGAGTTGCCGGAAAGGGCACGAACGGCACCGGTACCAACACCGTATTTTTTGATGGCTTTGAGAGCAGCGTTTTTGATTCTTTTGTCCGAAGCAAGCCCCAGATAGTTGTTTGAACAAAAGTTAAGAACTTTTTTGTCATCAACCGTAAACCATGAGTCTTGAGGTGAAGAAACAACCCGATATTTTTTTATGGATCCGGAAGACTGGAGGTCATCGACGGCTTGATATATTTTTTTGAGGCTGTCTTTCATGGTTAAGTTTAACATGTAGAGAAAAATCTAAGACTTGAGAATAATCCACACAAGAACAGCAAGAATAATCCGGTAATAGGCAAAGAGAGTAAAGCTATGTTTGGAAACGAAAGAAGTGAAAGCTTTTACAGCGAGTAACGCCGAGAGAAAAGAAAAGATAGACCCAACAAGAATAAGGATCAGCTGATTGCCGGAGAAAGACAAGCCTGTTTTTAGAAGATCGTAACCGGTAGCGGCTACCATGGTGGGAATTGCCAGAAGAAACGAGAACTCGACGGCTTCAACCCGCGATAGTCCGGAAAAAAGTCCTCCGACGATGGATGCGGCCGAGCGGGAAACTCCGGGAACCACAGAAAGGGATTGAAAAATACCAATAGAGAGTAGATTTTTTGTTTTCAGGCTTGAGATGTTTTTTTGACCTTGATTTAGTTTGGGAAGCCGGTCGACAATGAGTAAAATAATACCGCCAAAAAACAAAGCAAGAGAGGTTATTAATACATTATCCAAAAGATATAACCTAATGAATTTATAAAGAATAAAACCAAAGATACCGGTTGGAATAAAAGCAATAATAACTCTTTTAAATAAATTCCAAGAACCCAAGATTTTTTTCCGGTAGAGAATAACAACGGCAAGAATGGCTGCCAGCTGAACCAGTATGTCAAAGGATTTTGTAAACTCCGTAACAGAAATACCGAGAAGTTTTTGGGTAAGAATCAAGTGGCCGGTGCTTGATATGGGGAGAAATTCAGTGAGACCTTCAATAACAGCAAGAATTATTGTTTGGATGAGAGTCATGCTTTTATTATCTTAGCAGAGGTGGTGTAACATTAATTTAATGTGTTTTCGAAAAAAGAAAAAAGTCGGATTGGTTCTTGGTAGCGGAGGGGCAAAAGGAGTAGCCCATGTTGGAGTAATTAAATCTTTACTTAAAAACGGAGTTCCAATTGACATTATTACAGGGTCAAGCATTGGAGCTCTTGTTGGGGCCTTGTATGCATCAAGAGGAAATGTGGAAGAATTAGAAAAAATAATTAAAGAAATTACTTATAAAGATTTGGGAAAGATTTTAGCCGATCCGGTTTTGAATGGAGGTCTAATAAAAGGCGAAAAAACATTAACATATTTAAAACAACTATTTGATGATGAAAAGATTGAGAATTTGAAGATACCATTTTCGGCAGTGATGACCGATGTAAAAACAGCAGAAACGGTAGTTATTGATAATGGAGATATTGCCGAAGCGGTTAGGGCCAGTATTTCTATCCCGTTGGTATTTTCTCCGGTTTTGTTAAGAGACCGTTTGATGGTTGACGGAGGAGTGTCGAGCCCCGTTCCTGTGGAAGCGGCCCGACAAATGGGAGCGGACGTGGTTATTGCCGTGAATCTCGACGGAGTTTATTTTTCGGAAGATAAAAATATAACTGGTTTTTCCGGATCGACTATGGATGTACTTAAAAATAGTTATTACGCGCTAAGGTATAACCTATCCAAGAAAGAAGTTGCCGGAGCCGATGTTGTAATCGAACCAATAATGAAAAATATTGGCGGTTTTAGTTTTGTCGGCAGTGCCGACGGAATCACCATGGGTGAAGAAGCAGCCGACAAGGAAATGGGTAAAATCAAGAAAATTATTTTTGGGAATGGGATATTTTCTTCAGTTTTTCGAGGTCGTTAACGATAAAATGAGTGCGCTTGGTTGAAACAACTCCCATTTTTTGAAGCTTGCTAATTTGAACACTGGTCGTTTCCCGAGTGAGTCCGACGAGGTTGGCGATAATTCTATGAGTAGCAGGAAAGTTTACGGTAAGTTTACCGTTTTTGACATCGCCATAGTCTTGGGTAAGCTGAAGAAAAATCGAGGCAATTTTGTTTTTTGCGCTTCCATTTATTATGTTGCCTTGATTAGTAAAATAATTTAGAAGCGAGTTAAAAAAGAACTCCACGAAGGACTGACTAAGTTCTTTGTCGGTGGCGAAGAATTTTTTTACTTCTCCATATGGAGCCATGTATACCTCTGTTGGAGTAATTGCCTGAAAATAATAGTCGTTTTTACGGTTGGAGTAGAGATGGAGAACGGACATAACAAATAATGGTTTGAATAAATTTACAGTACTTTCGCCTTTAGGGGTGACGGTGTATGCCCTAATGTAACCGGATTTTATGAACTTTACATTATCAAATTTATCTCCCGGTTTAAGGATTATTTGACCCTTAGAATATTTTTTTGTAGGAAATTGGGAGAAGAATTTTTTTATTTGAATGAATTTTGCCTTTGTCATATCAGCGAACATTATACCTTAAGAAATTGGAGGAAAATAGCCTCGAAAGTGAAGAATTAGGAAGAGGGAGCAGTACCGTAAATAATAATTTGTGTACCCGGATTTTCAGAAGTGGATTTTACCGTGTTTTTTCCGTCCGGAACCTTCGGACTTGACCAGTTGTAGATAATTGCCGCTTCTGAGGTTTTCATGTTGACACAACCGTGGGACATGGGGTGGCCGAAGTTTTCGTGCCAGTAAGTACCATGAATAGAAAAACCTCTTGACGCCACCACTTGATCATTTTCAAAGAACATGACGTAGGGAACGTTTGGGAGATAGTAGTAAGTGTGAAGAGCGACGGAACCACCGCTCATTTTGGTGTAACGGAATTTTCCCCAGATATCAAATACACCAGTGGGAGTTTTTCCCCATTTTCCGGTGGAAACAAGAAAGCTGTAAACGAGCCTGTCACTTTCATAAGCGTATAACATTTGATTTGAAAGATCGACGTAGATTCTTTTTTCGGCGGTTGATTCTCCAAGAACCCTTTTGGGTGTTGGAAGTTGTGCAAGATAGTTGGGAACTACTAAGGGAGAGTTAAGAAAAACTGCCCGTGTTTCTTTTTGATCGAAAACATCCTGTGTCTCAATGTGAATTGTGGTGTCGGTATTTTTGACAATAAAAAGACTCAAAACAACTATGAGCGGGCTGATAATCCACATTTTTGACACTCTTAGTAAGTGTAACAAAAATTATAGATATATGAAAGAGAAGGAGAAAAATTATTTAAAATTGTGTAATATTAACTTATGTCAAAAACAAAAATGAAGAAAGGGGTTAGTAAGAAAGCAGTGGTAATTAGTAAAGGATGGGATGCCGGTTTGGAGAGTTTTTTCCTGAAAAAATTACCCAGCCTTCCTGCGAATATAAAGGAGATAATCGTTAAGTTTTCTCCATGGGTAGCGTTGGTGGGATTAGTTTTTTCTATTCCGACATTTTTGGCGGCACTGGGACTCCGTGGAGCGATGATAGGTTATGGATACGGATATGGATATTCATATGGATATGGTATGGCGCTTTGGATTTCGATCGCCAGCATGGTGTTGATGGCAGTTGCCCTACCGGGATTGTTTGCGAGAAAAGAGTCTTCCTGGAAACTGATGTTTTACTCAGCTTTAATAATGGCTGTTTATAACTTGGTAAGCCTGTCTCTCGGAAGTCTGGTTGTCGGTACAGGAATATCGCTTTATATTCTTTACCAGATCAAGAGTTACTACAAATAGTTTTTGAATTTTGTAGATATTAAAAACACCTCCTTTCGGAGGTGTTTGGTGTTAGGGGAGATAGAGGCAAACGAGAATAATTCCGCTATAACAGAAGAAGACAGCAAGAATGGTGAGTAACATATAGGCAATGGCAAAGGGCCGGTTTTTTTTGACAATCTGCTCAAAGATTATGGCACCTTCTTTTGAAATGCCCGGAATACTTGAAGCACCTTTGTGTAGTTTATAAAGGTTTCTTCCTTCCAGCAACCAACGCTCCCTGTAGTACAAAAGTAGAAAGCACATCAGCAACAGAGTAGTGCCAACAATTAAATTGACCATGTTTCCTCCTTAAAGTGCAAGCCAGATTGGGAGAATTGTATCTCTGCGACAAGAAAGATACAAGTCTTATAAAGAGACTACGAGGAAGCGGGGTTTATCAAAACAATCATTTTCAATTTTGGCGGTTAGTTTTTTGGGAATGGTGAAACTATCCATGGTGTGAGTGTCGTCAATTTCGAAGAGTGCTAAACCACCACTGTTGAGAAACCGGGGAAGTATATCCAGGAGAGCATTGATAAAGAGGTTTCCCTGAACACCACCGTCTAGGGCAATTTTTGGTTCGAAGTCTTTTACCGACGGATCAAGAGACTTGATATTTTTGGTGGGAATATAGGGAAGGTTGGCGAGAATGAGGTCAAATTTGATTTTGGGAAAGCTATCAAGAAGGTTTGATTCCTGAAAAAAGATGTTTTCGGGAGAATGGATGAGTCTTTGAACGTTTAAGTCGGCAACTTTAAGAGCCTTTGGGGAGATGTCCGAAAGAAAAATAGTGTAGGGAATTTGCCATTTTTGGAGCTTATATGCAAGAGAAATACCGAGGCAGCCGGAACCGGTACCGATGTCGGCTATAACAGGATGAGCAAGGTCACCGTCTTCGATAAATTTTAGAGACATATCGACGATTCCTTCCGACTCGATCCGAGGGATTAAAGTATCACATGTAACTAAAAAATCGAGTCCTTTGAAGGTTGCGTGACCGGTGACATACTCAACCGGTTTTTCACCAATAGTATCAGGGTTGATCTTACTTGCCCACTTATGGAGTTCATTTTGTTCGTATGGTGAGAGAGTGCGTTTGGTCACTAGCTAATTATATATGGGCTTTGGAAGTAGGGTTATCTAAGAAGATCAGTGAGTTTGACGAACTCATATCCTTCGGAACGTGCCCATGGAATGTATTCTGAGACAACCTCGGCTGTTTTGGGAGAGTTTATGCCTCCATCAAGATGAAGAACGATAATAGCCCCATTTTTTGTCAGAAGTTTTAGGTTTTGGACGATTTTGTCTGTGTCGGTGTTGAAGCTGTCCGGACCGTGAGAGTTCCATTGAATAGGGAGAAGTCCGAGGGATTTGACAAGAACAAGGTCCTTTTTGGAGTAACAGCCTCCAGGGAAGCGGAAGTAGAGATTATCTTTGCCGGTGAGGTTTTTGAGAAGAACCTGTGTTTTGGTGATTTGTTCAGATTTATCTTGATCCTTCACAAATTTTAGGCTATAGCAGGGCGGGGCGAATGATTCATGGGAGTAAGAGTGATTGCCAAGCTCGAAAAGGGGGTTACCGGCCAGAGTTTTTGAGATCTCAGGATGGGTTTCGATCCATAGGCCCGAAAGGAAAATGGTGGCCGGAGTTTGGGTTTCCTGAAGAGTGTCTATGAGCTTGTCGTTGTACCAGGTTACAGTACTGTCGGAAGCCATTTTGGCTTGCATATCATGGTTCATGTCCGCATCAAAGGTGAGAGTGAGCAGAGCAGAAGTGGTGGCTCCATGAAAAATGATGTCTTGAGACGAGTATTGAGAGGGGATGGCCTCGACAGGGTTAGCTTTTATAGCCTCGATAGCCGGTTTTACAGGCATAAAAAGAGCCAGAAAAATAGAGACAAGTAACCTTAACATGGCGCCTATTATATGCCATTTTAGCTTGACAAATCAGGCACATTATGATATTATATAGGCTGTAAGTTGAACCTTAACCTATTCCAAATCGAACCCATTCTCCAAGGAGGAGATAAATGAAAAAGGCATGGTTGGTAGTTATATTGGCCGTTTTGTTGGTCACCTGTGTGGGCAAGGTCAGTGCAAACAGCTTTGACAGCCCGGATCTCGTTGTCCTCCCTGAAGACTCTCCCTATGTTGGCGGGTATTATGCGACGTTTTGCAACCTCGGACAGTGCTGGAATGACTCAGGGCAGTTTAAAAATCCGCTGTTTGGATTTTTTATTGAGGCACCCCATGTGCATACAAGTTTTTTGCAGGGTCCGAAAGGACATCTTGAACTTGGGGCAAAACCGGGGTGGCAATGGGTGTACAAAGCCAGTGTTCTTTCCGGACGATCGGCTTGGTATTTGGAAAGACAGTGATTTATTTAGCCGCTTGGAAACAGGCGGCTTTTTCGTGCGGTGTCTCGTGGCGGTTTAAGGGGTGGCAAAGGTGTATTCCGGTGTGGTGGTGATTTTTCCTCCGATATTGATTGAAATGACGTATTTGTAAAGTGTGCCGGAGGTGAGACCGTCAACATTTAACAGGTGATTGGTCTGGGACGTTTGGGAGACCATAAAAGTTTTATCCAGACCTTCGGTAAAACGGATTTCTGTTTTGGCTGGAACTTTGGTTGAGAAAGAAATGAGAACTTGGGTGTTTGAAATAGGGGTGATTGCCGGAGCCGTAAGAATATCACCAGCCGTAACACGTGATTCTTTTGATGTTCCAAGTTGTTTGACGATTGTGGGTATGGCTACTACAGCAGTGAAGATAATAACGAGAGGAATAAGAACGGAGAAAGCCGATTTGAGGGGAATGCCCCAAAGTTTATGAAAGTAAATTTTTGCCTGTTGGGCTTTTTTGAAGTTTATTAACTGATTTTTTGGGAAAAAGTCACCGTGGCTATTTGGGCAGGTAAAGACAGTAACGGTTTCCGGAACGGCATCGTCTTTTATACTGGCCATAGCCTGTCCGCATTTGGGGCAGACAGGATTGGTCGAAGGAACGGTATTGGATTTAGGAAGAACAGAGTCGATATTTTTGGCTGTTTCGGTGGAGATAAAGTTCGCCGTGTATGGGGAAAGCAAATGACCGCCACAGTTTAGACATTCATCAATGTTTTGACTTTTACCGTCGATAGTTTCTATAGATATGGAAGACAGCTGGTAGTTACAGTGAGGACAAGTCATGAGATCATTTTAGCAAAGAGGAAGGAATAAAACATTTTTCTATCGGACTTATCACCCATATTCTTTTTTGGCAACCGATAATCCGGCTTCTCCGGCGGAAGCCGGTTACCTCGATTCTCGGTGTAAATTTCTCAGAGTACTGAGAACCGAGCAATTTACACCTGCGAAGCGTTGCAAAAAGAACAAGGGTTCATGTCTTTTATAGAAAAATATTATTTTGGGGGTGAGCATGAGGGGAGTCTGATAAACTGGATTAGTGAAAATAAAGTTTTTGGGGGCGGCTTCTATGGTGACCGGATCATGCTTTTTTCTTACGGGGGAGAAGACAGGTTTGATGGTTGACTATGGAATGTTTCAAGGAAAACTGGAAGAAGTTGGCTTGAATGGAATTAAGCCGGATATTGATTTTGACAAATTATCGGCGGTAATACTGACTCATGCACACCTTGATCATTGTGGAAGGCTTCCTCTACTTCTCCGTTATGGTTTTAGAGGGCCGATTTTTATGACAGAGGCAACAAAAGCTCTGGCAGGATTGGTTCTCTATGACTCGGCAAAACTGGCAAAGGAAGAAGAAAGTAAAGTAGTTTTGTACACAGACGATGATGTTGAAAAAATTCTAAAACAAGTTGAGACAGTAGAGTACAACAAACCTTTTTCTGTGGGTGAGTTCCAGATTACCTTGTTGGATGCAGGACATATTTTAGGGTCGGCAACGGTTTTGGTTGAAGATAAAAATACAGGGAAAATAGTTTCGTTTAGCGGAGATTTGGGCAATACACCGGAACCTTTGTTGGATCCGACACATTGGGTGAACCGCGCCGATATCGCTATCGTTGAGTCTACTTATGGAGATGAAATACACCAACCCGGAGATGAGGTCGAAGAGCTATCTAAAATTGTTAAAGAAGCGGAGTCGGAAAAGGGAGTGGTGTTGATACCTTCATTTTCTTTGCAAAGGTCTCAGGAACTGTTGTATATCTTTGACCAACTGAAAAAACAAAGAAAAATGGATGAACAAACACCGGTTTTTCTTGATAGCCCAATGGCAATAAAAGCGACTGAAATATTTAGAGATTTTCCGGAGTTATATAACCACAAACTGGAAGTTCAAGCCAAAACCGATGACCCCTTTGATTTTCCAAGTCTGGTGCTTTGTGACACGATGGAAAAAAGCAGACAGATAAAAAATTTGATTGGAGCAAAGGTGATTATTGCGGGTAGCGGAATGATGAACGGAGGGAGAATAGTCCACCATATTATTTCATTTTTGGGGGATCCGAAAACCCAACTAGTGTTTGTAGGATATCAAGCCGATGGGACAATGGGACGTTTGATAAAAGACGGAGTTGAAAAAGTGACAGTTTTTGGAAACGAAGTGACAATCAAGGCAAAAATAAAAGAAATAAAAACAATGAGTTCGCACGCAGACCAAGGACAGATACTAAATTGGTTGAGTAAAATGGAAGGACTATCAAATGTAATTCTGGTTCATGGTGAAGAGTTGCCGAGATTGGTATTGGCGGAAAAAATAAGGCAAGATTTTCCGGGGATTAAAGTGGACTTACCAATGTTACATAATGAAATTGAGATTTAATATGAGAAAAATACTTTTTTCTTTTGTAGGTTTCTTTGGAATATTGTTGTTTGTAAAAAGTGTTTTGGCCTATGATTTGACACTAACAAGTGTCGGTTCCCAGTCCACCTTGGGGACGGATTATAGTTTGGTGACATATACGGGAGGAGTACCAACCCTCATAGGAACTGCATCGCCAAGTGCTCAGGTGGGGGTAAAAATAAAAACCCTTTTAAATTATGCGACCGCAAGTACCAGTGGTATATGGCAGTATGTACCGGCTACTTTAGATGTGGGCGATAATCAGATCGTAATTTCGTCCGGAACGCAAATTATCTCATTTGTTTTAAGGTTTAATGCAACAGCCTCTGCTACCACTGCAACACCGGCAGCATTGCCGGTTGAGTCGGATCTTCCCGGTGCCGGTGTGTGGGGATATTACATTCCTGCATTGGCTTTGGGCTTGGGAGTGTTTTTGATGGGAAGGTATGGAAAGAGGTGGATGCAAAATTGGAATGGGGATGATTAAATTAGAGCTCTTATGACTACGGATGGCAAAAGAGTAGAGGTAATTTTTGATATCGAAACGAAGAAGTTTTTTGATGAGATAAATGCCAGAAAACCTGAGGATTTGGGAATTTCAATTATCTCGGCTTATAGACGGGAGATCGACCGTGACCTTAAGGAATTAAAAGGAGAAATGAAAAGTTTTTGGGAGGCGGATTTTGAGCAAATGTGGAGCTGGTTTGAGGAAGCGGACAGAATAATTGGTTACAATAGTTTGGGTTTTGACGTGCCGGCGGTTAACGGAATATATAAAGGAGACTTTTTTAAACTTAAGCATTTTGACGTGATGAAAATAATAAAAGATGTCTTTGGTCACAGAGTTAGATTAGACTCGGTGGCAAGGGGAAGTTTGGGGAAGGGAAAGATGGCCGGAGGAGCCGAGGCGGTAGCCTGGTGGGCAAAGGGAGATCCTGAGAGTTTGTCTAATCTAAAAAAATATTGTGAGATGGATGTAGAAGTGACAAAAGGCGTGTATGACTATGGAATGAAAAACGGAAAACTCAAGTTTATCGATCACTGGAATGAACCAAGAGAAATCGAGGTAGATTTTTCTTATCCCAAAGAAGAACTGCCAAAAAAAGTAGAGTTACAGATGGGACTGTTTTAATCTTGACAAAGATATTGTAAGTGTTACACTAATGGTATGTATAAAATCGGAATTGTAGGATATGGGTTTGTCGGTAAAGCAGTTGAGTATGGGTTTAAGGAGGGGAACAAGATTTTTATTTACGATAAGTTTTTGCCCACACTTTCTTTGGGCGAAGTGGTAAAAAAATCGGAAGTGATTTTTGTGGGAGTACCGACGCCAATGACAAAGGCATATACGAAGATTGATTTGTCGATAATCAATGAAGTGACGGCGGAAATAGTAAGGCTTGCTAGGAAATATAAGGTGAAGCCAATTGTTGTTTTGAAATCGACAATTGTTCCGGGGACAACGAGAAGATTGATGAAGGAATTAAAGTATCCGAGAATGGTATTTAATCCAGAATTTTTGACAGAAGATAATTATTTGGAGGACTTCGTGAATGCCGACCGTGTGGTAGTTGGGGCAGACAACAATGAAGTGAAACAGTGGGTAGTGGATTTGTATCGAGCTACTTTTCCCAAGACACCGATATTCGAGACCGACCCAACAACCGCAGAAGTGGTTAAGTATATGGCCAACACTTATTTGGCAACCAAAGTGATTTTTGCCAACGAAATGTATGATTTGTGTGAGAAGCTGGGAGTAAATTACGATGAAATGAAAACGATGGTGGTTGCGGATCATCGAATTTATAACTCTCATATGGACATCACAACCACAAGGGGCTTTGGTAAGAAATGTTTTCCGAAAGATACGGTAGCTTTGTTAGGCTTGGCCAAAGAACTTAAGGTTGAGTTGTCGGTGATTGAAACGGCATGGAAGAAGAATCTGAAAATTAGGAAGGTGCGTGATTGGGAGAAGATTGAGGGGGCGGTGTCGAAGAAATAGATTGTGGCTGAAAAGCTATACTTGGAGTATAATAGTCCAAGTATATGTTTACGCTTACCAAAAAGGCCGATTATGGCCTATCTTTGCTTTCGATTTTGGCTTCACGAGGCCGGAAAGGACGCGTCAATTTAAAAGAATTGGCGGAGATGGGCATGCCTAGAGCTTTTATGAGTAAAATTGCTGCTTCTTTGGTGGAAGCCGGAATTCTTAATAGCCGTGAAGGCAGGGGTGGGGGTTATGGTCTTAATTACGAGCCAAAGGAGATCCAGATTAGAGAAGCATTGGAGGCGATTGAAGGAGAGGTGGCGCCCGTGTCTTGCACTGCTTGTCCAATGAAGAGTGACTGCGGTCAGATGGAGTTTATGGATAAATTGACCGAGGATGTTAATGGATTACTGGAAAAATACACATTAGAAGATTTAGCCAAATAAAATGCTTGAAATTTCTAATTTGAAGGTAAAAGTTGAGGACAAAGAGATTCTTAAGGGAGTAGATTTGACGATAAATGAAGGAGAAGTATTGGCTCTCATGGGTCCTAATGGTTCGGGTAAATCGAGTTTTGCCTCAACAATAATCGGAAATCCCAAATATGAAGTTTCCGATGGGAAGATAAGTTTTAAGGGAGAGGATTTGCTGAAAATGACTCCAGATGAACGGGCCAACATCGGAATCTATATGGCTTTTCAATATCCGGTGGCAGTTCCCGGGGTAACAGTGCGTGAGATGCTTCTAACGGCTTTGAGAGCAAAAAATAAAGAGATTGTTGTATCGGCCTTGGATCTTAAAAAAACAGTGGAAATGGAAGCCGAAAAGCTTCATCTTGACCAAGAACTTTTAGGCCGGAGTCTCAATGATGGTTTTAGCGGCGGAGAGAAAAAGAAAATGGAGATACTACAGATGAGAGTATTGAAACCAAAACTACTAATACTGGATGAAATTGATTCCGGTTTGGACATTGATGCTTTGGCAACAATAGCCCGGAATGTAGCTGAGATGGTTAAGAAGTCGAAGATGAGTGTTTTAGTTATCACCCATTATCAGAGAGTTTTGAATTATCTGACTCCAGATAAAGTAGCGGTGATGAAAGACGGACTAATTGTGGAACAGGGGGGCAGTGAAATTGTCGAAAGACTGGAAAAGTCCGGATATCAAACAAATGACTAATGAGATACGCCAAGAAACCGATAAAACCAGAAGTAAATATTGACGAGTCTTACAAATTGGGTAGGCGTGACGATATTGAGTATTCATATAAAGGGGAGCGAGGTTTGGATGAAAAAACAATTAGAAATATTTCGTCAATGAAAAATGAACCGGAATGGATGCTTGAAAAGAGACTGGCTGCGTATAAAGTGTATCTATCTAAACCAATTCCTACATGGGGCGGAGATATGACACCAATCCATTTTGAAGACATTTATTATTATCTCAAACCGGCAGTAACCGAGAAAAAATCCTGGGAAGATGTACCAGCCTCAGTCAAAGAAACTTTTGAAAAAATTGGAGTTCCTCAGGCGGAGCGTGAAATGCTCGCCGGAGTAAAAGGTCAGTATGACTCGGAAGTGGTTTATGGATCGCTTAAAAAAACTCTTGCCCAAAAAGGAGTACTTTTTTTGTCGATGGATGAAGCCTTGAAACAATACCCGGAAATTGTGAAGAAATATTTTGGAACGATTGTACCCGTGGGGGACAATAAACTGGCGGCTTTGAATACCGCAGTGTGGAGTGGAGGATCTTTTGTTTATGTACCCGCCAATGTTTCTGTAGGATTGCCCTTGCAGGCATATTTTAGAATAAACAGTGAAAGAGCAGGTCAGTTTGAACGAACATTAATCATTGCCGAAGAAGGAGCAAATGTTCACTATATCGAAGGTTGTTCGGCCCCTTCATTTTCCTCTGCTTCGCTTCACGCAGCCGTTGTGGAAGTGATTGTGAAGAAGAAAGCTAAGGTGCAGTACACTACCGTGCAAAATTGGTACAAAAATATTTATAACTTGGTGACAAAAAGAGCCTGGGTAGAAGAGAAGGGAGAGATGCGATGGGTTGACGGGAACTTGGGATCGGCTTTAACAATGAAGTATCCGTCGTGTATTTTGGCAGGAGAAGGAGCAAAAGGCGAGATGCTATCAATTGCCTGGGCGGGAAAAGACCAACATCAAGATACCGGAGCCAAGATGATTCATTTGGCACCAAACACGACCTCGCAAATTATCAGCAAATCAATCAGTAAAAATGGGGGGAGGGCAACATATAGAGGAATGGTACGGATAAATAAGGGCGCACATGGGGCCCGATCGAAAGTAGTTTGTGATGCATTAATTTTGGATGAGTTTTCCCGAAGTGACACATATCCGGTGAACAAAATATTTGAGGAAGATGTAATTTTGGAACATGAGGCGGTAGTCAGCCGAGTGAGCGAAGAACAACTACTGTATTTAATGAGCCGAGGTTTACCGGAACACGAGGCAGAGGCGATGGTGGTTAATGGATTTTTAGAACCAGTAATGAGGGAAGTACCAATGGAGTATGCGGTTGAAATGAACAGACTGGTTAACTTAGAAATGGAGGGTTCGGTTGGATAAAACATATGGAAATAATTAGAATTACCAAACCGGGAGTACATGATGTAAAACTTCAGCTTAGTAAAGAGGGAGAAAAGTTTGAGTGGTTGGGAGTTGTTGATGCCCGAGAAAAGGGAGAATATGAAATAAATTTGGTGATGACGCACTTGGTGCCAAACACCTTTGGAAGAGTGGTAATAAAGGGGGTTGCCGAAAATGGAGCAAGAATAAAAATTAAAGGACTAGTAAGAATCGAAAAGCCGGCACAAAACACCGACAGTTTTCTTTCGATGAAGATATTGCTTTTGGATAAAAGTTCAGGAGCCACGGCAGAACCGGAACTGGAGATTTTGGCTAATAGGGTAAAAGCCAGTCACAGTGCATCTGTAGGTAAGATCGATCCGGAGCAGCTATTTTATTTAAAATCCAGAGGAATAAAAGAGGTAGAGGCGAAAAGGATTATTATTAATGGGTTTTTGAATTAGAATAAGCTATGTTTGACGTAATAAAAATCAGAGAAGACTTCCCCATCTTAAGAAGAAAAGTTAATGGACATGATCTGGTGTATTTTGACTCCGGAGCCACCAGTCAGAAGCCGGAAGCGGTGATTGAGGCAATGAACCGGTATTACCGTGATACCAATGCAAATATCCACAGGGGAGTTTATGAGATGTCGGTGGAGTCAACCCGTCTTGTTGACGAGTCAAGAAAGAATCTTGCCGATTTTATCGGGGCAAAAGGAGAAGAAATAATTTTTACCAGAAATACAACAGAGAGTATTAATCTTGTGGCGTATTCTTGGGGTGAGGAGAATATTAATGAGGGGGATGCTGTGGTAATAACGAAGTTGGAACATCACTCGAATATGATCCCCTGGCAGGAGTTGTGTAAAAGAAAGGGAGCCCAACTGCGAGCGGTAGATGTGAATGAAAAGGGAGAACTTGTAAATGACAAAGAGATAGAGGTGGTTGATGAAAATGGACTAAGAGTAGCAGTAGGGGGATGGAAAAATTTACTGGACAACAAAGTCAAAATGGTAGCGTTTTCCGGACAGTCAAATGTGTTGGGGACGGTGACTCCGGTTGAAGAAATTGTGCGAATGATCAAGAAACTGGCTCCAGATGCCGCAGTGTTGGTTGACGGGGCGCAGATGGTGCCACATATGAGCGTAGACGTGTCAAAAATGGGAGTGGATTTCTTAACTTTTTCGGGACATAAGATGTTGGGACCAACAGGGGTAGGTGTACTTTGGGGAAGAAAAGAGGTGCTGAATAAGATGAAACCATTTTTATATGGTGGAGATATGATCGGAGAAGTAAAAATAACAGGAGCGACTTGGGCAGAGATTCCTTCGAAGTTTGAAGCAGGTACACCGGATATTGCCGGAATTGTAGGACTGGGAGCGGCGGTCACTTACCTAAAAGAAATCGGGATGGAAAACATTCATGAATATGAAAAAGAAATTACAAAATATGCGCTGGAAAAAATGGGTGAACTGGAAAAGCAGGGTCTGGTGACACTCTATGGACCGAGTGTTGAAGTTAGGGGCGGGGCCATTGCCTTTAATATTGAGGGTGTTCATTCACATGATGCGGCACAGGTTCTGGATAATTTTGGGATTGCTGTCCGTTCCGGACAACATTGTGCGGCACCATTGGTGACAAGTTTTGGAGTGCCGTCTATGGTGAGAGCCACCTTTTATCTTTACAACACCAAAGAGGAGATTGACTATCTGGTCAGTAAAATATCCGAAGTTCAAAAAGTATTTGCATAAATGTCCGAGTACAAAGAAATAATTATTGATCATTACAAGAACCCCAGAAATATGGGAGAGCTTGCCGGTGCCGACAAAACAGTAGATGAAGCCAACTCTTCTTGCGGAGACATAATCAAGATTTATGTGAGACTTTCCAATGGAAAAATCGTGGAGATGAAGTGGCAAGGGGTGGGGTGTGCAATTTCAACAGCCGGAGCATCAATGTTGTCGGAGAAAGTTGTCGGAATGAACAAAAGTGATCTTGAAAAGTTTGGTGAAGATGGAGTTGTTTCTATGTTGGGCGGTGAGATAAATATAGGTAGAATGAAGTGTGCTACACTGGCATTTCGAGGATTATTAAAAGTATTTGATTAGATGACTGAAGACTGGAAACTAATACTAAAAGTAGTGTTGGGGAGTGCCGTTTTAATAATGGTCATTATTTTTGGACTATCCAAAATGGCGGGTTCCGGAACGGTGCCCGCTATCGATGAGAACGTACTTTTGAATGGAGCGAAACTTTTAAAGGAAAACGGAGAGACAAAAGTAACAGTAGTTAATTTTTCCGATATGGAGTGTCCGGCGTGTAAAAGAGCTCATGAGTTAATTAGCGGTTTGAGCAATACTGCCGGAGTAAAAATGGTTTTTAGACACTATCCCTTGAGTGGTCATAAATATAGCTTAATTACCGCAAGTGCGGTGGAAGCCGCAAGAGAGATGGGTAAGGGTTGGGAAATGATAGACATGCTTTTTGACAAACAAAACGAGTGGTCAACGGAGTCAAAGATCGAAGACAAGTTGGTTGAGTATGCCAGAGGTATGGGTTTGGATGAGAAAATTTTTAGGGATAAATTGAATTCGACCGAGACCGTGGCGGCAGTTCAAGTGGACATGAAAGTTGGAGATGGATTACGGCTGCTGGGGACACCAACTATCTATGTAAATGGAGAACAGGTGGCGGTGGATTTTGTAACAGATAAAGTTAACCAGTTGCTTAAACAATAATGGAAATAAATATTCCGATATTAACTTTTGCGGCTCTGACCAACGGACTTAATCCCTGTGGAATTGGGATGATGATCACCTTTTTGGGGTATCTTCTGGTGTTTGGAGGAGCCGGAAAGGGGAGAAATTGGATATTAAAAACGGGTGCGGTGTATATAGGAGCAGTTTTTGTTACGTATCTTATGACAGGACTTTTGTTTTATGGACTGGCTTATTATATTCAACGATGGTGGCTCGCGAGTGTGTTTAAATATTTTGTGGGAGGAGCTTTAGCTGTTGCCGGTTTGATCCAGCTGAAAGATGTTTTCTTTCCGGATGCGCCGATTCATCTGAAAATGAGTATGAAAGGCTTTGAGAAGTTGACCAAGCTGATGGCGGGAGCAAATTTTGGAATTACCGCCCTTATTGGTTTTTTGACGACGGTATTCTCGACGCCGTGTATGTTACCTCTTTATGTTGGAACAACTGCCGTGATTGCCAAATCCGGTTTCCCGATGGTAAAAGTGTTGGGACTATTTCTCTTTTACAACCTGATATTTATCCTTCCTTTGATCGTAATACTTTTTGTAATGGCGGGAGGAAAACAGATTGTTGATATGAAAGAGTGGGAACATAAAAATACAAAATGGCTGAGATTTATTTTGGGAGTAGTTTTGATTTTGGTGGGTATTTGGATCGGATTAAATTAAGACTTGACGTGATAAACTGATGATAAATAGAGAGGTAGGATTATTAACATTGTTAGGAGGTGAAAAAATGAGAAATAAAGATAAGTTGGCGATCGCAAAAGTACTAATTTATTTTTCGGTGGTAAGCGTATTTTTGGCTCTTATTGGAGCTTTGGGATCAGATCTTTGGCTTGCCAGTACCCAGTGGATGTTGGTTGGTTTGACGGCGGCAATCTGGGGGGTGTTTATTTTAATTGAGGCAGGGTTTAGGATGAAGAGATGATGACGGTGGAAGATAAAATTAGGAAGGCTTTGAAAACGGTGATGGATCCGGAGCTTGGAGTTTCAATAGTGGATATGGGTTTAATCTATGATGTGAGGTTTGAGAGTGGTGAAGCCGAGGTGGAGATGACACTGACTTCTCCCGGCTGTCCGCTGGCGCCAATAATTGATAGAGAGGTGAGAGAAGCGGTTTCAGGTATTTCTGAGATAAAAAAGTTGACAGTTGAGCTTGTATGGGATCCACCTTGGAGTAAAGATCTGATGAGTGAGGAATTAAAAGCTGAGTTTGGGGTTTGAAGAAAATGACAAACACTAGCAATAATGCAGTTGATACAGCAAGTTCATTTATGAGAGGTGTTGACATGTCCGGACGGGAAAGGAAGATTCTTAAAGACGTATCGATAAAAGCAAATATCCAAGTAGGAAATACAATCTGGAAGTCTACTTACTACAATAGTGGACAAATTGGAGCAACCTTATACCAAGGGGTTTGGGAAGGGAAAGAAGTGATTTTAAAGATTCAGGGTGTAAAACCGGAAGTTTCCGAGATATATATGGTTAATAGTTTTGATAACCAAAACGGGAGCAAGATAGTAAGACCACCAAAATTTTTCTTGACTCTACCTTGGAATGAAGAATTGGATTACGAGGCGATAATCATGGAAAAAGTAACGGGAAAAAAAGTGATTGATTCGAAGCAACTGCAAACAAAAAATACACTAGATAAATTTTTTGGATACTATTTAGAATACAAAAGAAATTGTGTTAAACAACCTTGGATTGGAAGTAGCACAGAGTTACATATTGGTGAATCCGAACAACAAAAGACAAAAGCGATGGTGGCTAAATTAAAGCCCGACAGTAGCTTGAGACTAGAGGGAGATGTCTTATTGGCTGACATAGTGACTGATGTACTCAATAAAGAGTGGTTGGGAAAGAAATCAGAGTTCATGCATGGTCATTTTTCAGCTGAGGATTTGATCTATCAGGGAGAGCAAGTAGTACTATTTTCAAATTTGTTTTGGAAATGGAAACATCGATTTTATGATGCAATATTTGCTTATCATTACTGCATGATTGGACTATCTCAAATCAAAGGGGTTAATAAAGAGGTTTTTGATAGTCAGCGAAAGTTATGGCTGGATAAGATTTATGGACTACCCCTAATAGAAAGCGAGGACGATAAAAGAATGATTAATGTTGCCTTACTGGAACGAATGCTTGCTTGTTTATTAATTGATGGAATAATGTTTGTGAATGAGTCAAGTGAAGTGGCTGATCACCTAATTGGTACGACCAGAAGTGAGATTGGTCGTCTACTAGAGGCGTTGAAATAAGATTGATTTGATATAGTGATAGTATGAAAGTTATTCTAGGGGCAGATCATGGGGGATTCGAGTTAAAAGAGAAGATAAAATCGTGGCTAGTTGAGGGGGGTTTTAGTGCGGAAGATGTTGGTGCCGAGTCGTTTGTTCCGGATGATGATTATGTTGATTATGCCAAGGTTGCCGTTGCCAAAGCAGCTTCGAGTGAGGACAGAATAGTGTTGTTTTGTAAGAATGGATTTGGAATGAGTATAGCGGCAAACAGGTTCGCAGGAGTAAGGTGTGGAGTGGCTTTTGATGAAGAAGCGGTACGAAGAGGTAGAACTGATGATGATATAAACTGTCTATCTGTACCGGCGGAGTATGTTGATGAGGAGAAGACAAAGAGAATGATAGAAATTTTCCTGCAAGAGAGTTTTTCGAGTGATGAAAAATACAAGCGGAGAGTTATGAAATTGGATAATATGATGTCATGAGTATCATTATTCCTTCACCTTTGGATAAGGATATTAGTAAATTCGAAGAAGATCTCCGGAAAGTGGAGAGTTTTGCAGGGAAGGTACAGATGGATATTGTTGATGGCAAGTTTGCGCCGATTGAGACAGTGACACCTGAAGTTCTTTCAAGTGTGGAGACGGCCTTGGAAATTGAAGCCCATTTGATGGTCGAGGAACCAAGAGAGTGGATCGAAAGATGTGTGAGTGCGGGAATAACAGCAGTATACGGACAGGTGGAAAAAATGACGGACAAATTTGAGTTTATTTCCCAAGCGGAAGAGTCCGGCATGAGGACGGGATTGGCGTTTGACCTGACTACACCATTAACAGGACTGGATGAATGGGTAAACTTGGTTGATTGTGTGTTGCTAATGAGTGTTAAGGCGGGTGCTCAAGGACAAGCGTTTGATGAAAAAGTAATTGAAAAAATAAGCAAAGTACGTGAACTGTCTTCTTCGGTAACAATTATCGTGGATGGCGGTTTGAATGAGGAAAACATTAAGAAATGTTTACTGGTAGGGGGAGAAAAAATGGAGTTTGCGGTTGGGAGCGAACTATTTGAAGCGATTGATCCGGAAGAAGTCTATCGAAAATTAGAAAACGTAAATATAAATTAATATGGCATTTAATAAAATAAAAGCAGTTACAATATTTGGTTTTGCCGATTGTCAGCCGGATAATCCTTTGTATAAAGATGCATTGGAGGTATCACGTCTTTTGGCGGAGAACGGACTGGAGATAGTAAATGGTGGTGGACCGGGAGTGATGAGGGCGGCAACCGAAGGGGCACACGAGGGCGGAGGAACCGCGACGGTTGCCACATTTTACCCAAAATTTATTGAGAACTTTGAAGGTAAAGATCAACATAATAAAGCGGATAGAGAGGTAATAATGAATAACTATGTCGACCGGACGATGAAACTTTTGGAACTGGGGAGCGCTTATGTGATTTTTAACGGAGGTACAGGGACTCTTTCGGAGTTTGGAATGGCTTGGGGTTTAGCGTACCTTTATTTTGGTCACCATAAGCCTTTGATTCTATATGGTGATTTTTGGTTTCCGATTATGGAGTCTTTGGTCTCAAATATGTTGATCGGAAGCCGACCGGGAGCTTTGAGAGTGTACAGAATTGCCACGACACCGGAGATGGTTCTTAGCTATTTAAAGGAATTTGATCTTGAGCAGTCAAACCATACGCAACAGGAAGAACCGGTTCCCGATGATGGAAGCGGGGAAAAAGCGTTTATTGATTGAAAGAAAATAGTCACCCAGCTTGTATTAAAGGTAGAAAGGGGGTGATTAAGATGATTAATAAAAAAGTATTATTGGGAATTTCAGCTTTGGTATTAGGAAGTGCTTTGTTTGGCCCTAAAATGGTGAGTGCCTATAGGGGAGATCCTAATGTTCAAGGTCCAAACTACACGGTAGAACGACATGAAGCAATGACTAAAGCCTTTGCAAATAAAGACTACAGTGCCTGGAAAAGTTTGATAGGAAATAACAATGGCAGAGTTGCTCAGGTAGTGAATCAAAGTAATTTTGGTAAATTTGTTGAGGCTCACGACTTGGCTTTACAAGGAAAAATGGATGAGGCAAATAAAATTAGAACCGAGTTGGGTTTAGGCCTTAGAAATGGTTCCGGAGGAGGACAGGGAATGGGTTATGGCAGAAATATTAAATGATGAAGTTCAAGCCGGCATCTTTTGAATGGATGCCGGTTTGGCTTTTGGAGTAAACTTGCAGTAATTATATGAAGAATCTTTCTAATCTATCGGACGAAAAAGTGGTGGAAATGGTGAGAAAACAAGATAAGGAGTTTTTTGCCGAGCTGATGAACCGATATCAAGCAAAACTACTGCGTTATGCAGGATATTTACTTGGAGACGATCATAAATCTCAAGATGCCGTACAAAATGCGTTTATTAAGGCATATATAAATTTGAATGGTTTTAATGTACACAGAAAATTTTCCAGCTGGATATACCGGATTGTTCACAATGAAGCAATGAATATGATGATAAAAAATAACAAACAAGTAGTATTTGATGATGAAACTGAGATTGATAGCGGAGTAGATATTGAGGAAGATTTGATTAAAAGAGAGCTTGCCGAACACGCTCAATCTTGTCTTAAGGAGCTTCCAAGTATCTACGCAGAACCACTGGGACTGTTTTATCTGGAGGAGAAAAATTATGAGGAAATTGGTGATATTCTCCGACTTCCAATCGGAACAGTAGGTACCCGAATTAGCAGAGCAAAAAAAATAATGAAAAAAATATGTCAAAAAATAAGATAGATATATCAAAGGCAGTGATGGTAAAAATTGATAAAGGTCAGGTACGGATGAAACCTAAGTGGGTTTTTGCCGCCGGAACTTTTGCTTTGGTCTTGAGTGTTGTTGGAGCTTATATTCTATCCACGTTTTTGATCAGTTTGATGAGCTTTTCTCTACGAACACACGGACCGATGGGAACAGTTAGATATCAAGAGATGCTGTCAAGTTTCCCATTTTGGGCAGTGGGATTGGCAATAGCGGGGCTATTTTTGGGAGTTGTTGTGTTAAAGAAGTTTGAGTTTTCTTACAAGAAAAACTTTTTATTCATAGTTTTGACATTTGTCATTGCAGTTTTAATTTCAGGTTGGCTGGTCGACTATCTCGGTCTTGATAGGGCATGGTCAAAACAAGGTCAGATGAGAAAACTGTATCAGCGGTATGATGGAGGAAGTAAAGTGTTACCTTGGAGGGATGATGGGTTTAGTGTCCGGTATAAAAATGGACAAAGTGTGAAAAACGGTTATACTGGGCATTAGTTATTAGTTATAAAACTATAATGAAAAAGATTTCAGTATTGATTATGATTGCAGCGGTGTTAGCTTTGTATGCCCCCGGAGTGTTTGCAAAAAATGGTTCGACGGTAACCGGAGTTGCGAACCAGAATCAAGTGAAGACACAGAACATGGGTGAAGAACAGCAATTAGTAGTGCAAACAGCTGAACAAGAAGAAGCAAGTGTAGGAACGAAAAGTGCTGCTCCGAGAAGTGAGAACGCGCTTGAGCATATGAGTATCGTTGCAAAAAGCGTGGAAGAGATATTGACCGACAAAACATTATACGGAGGAATTGGAGATCAAGTAAGAGAGATCGCTCAAGCACAAAAGCAAAGTCAGGATCAAGTTCAGTTGCAGATAAATAAAATGGAAAATAGAGACGGTTTGGTTAAGGCCTTATTTGGTCCAGATTATAAAGCGCTAAATAATATTGAAAAGCAAATTGTTCAAAACGAATTAAGGATCCAACAGTTAACCGAGTTAAAGAATCAACTGTTTAACACCGGAGATATTAGTATGGTTCAGGAAACAATTGAAGCATTAATTAGCCAAAATACGAGTTTGCAGGAGATGGTTTCTCTTGAGAACAAAATTAGAAGTTTGTTTGGCTGGTTGGCAAAGCTGTTGGTGAGGTAAAAAGACGATTACCGTCTTGGCTGATGGGTTAGAATGAATATATGGTGGATTTGGTGGATAAGTCCTTGGAAATTCGAGTAGAAATAATTAAGATGCTTGCAAAGGCAGAGTCCGGTCATACCGCCGGAGCAATGGGAACAGCGGATTTGTTTGCGACATTGTATTTTGGGGGAATAATAAACTATAAAAAGGATGATCCTTATTGGGAAGACAGAGACAGGGTGGTACTTTCTTGTGGACATTATGCTCCTGTTTGGTATGCAACCTTGGCCTTAGCCGGATTTTTTCCAGTTGAAGAACTTTTGACCTTACGCAAACTTGGCTCCAGATTACAAGGACACCCCGTGAGACAGATTCATTTCTCCGGAAGTAGTTATGAACAACTACCCGGAGTTGAAAATACGGGAGGACCTTTGGGTCAGGGGGTAAGTATCGCGGTAGGAATGGCTTTGGCGGGAAAAATAGATAAGAGTAAATGGAAAGTAGTATGTGTCTCGTCGGATGCGGAACAACAGGAGGGACAAACTTGGGAGGCATACCAAACGGCGGCAAAATATCATTTGGGGAATTTATTTTTTGTGATTGACAGAAATGAAATACAGATTAGTGGAAAGGTGCATGAAGTAATGCCAATAGAACCACTACATGACAAACTGACTGCTTTTGGTTTGCGGGTAATTGAGATTGACGGTAATAACACGGAAGAAATCATCTCGGCTTTTGATAAGGGAAAATTGTTTCCCGACGAACCCAAGGCCATAATTATGAAGACCGTTGCCGGTAAAGGAGTCAGTTTTATGGAAAATGACTTCAGATGGCACGGAAAAGCTCCGAACGATGAAGAGGCAGATAAGGCTTTATGGGAATTAAAATAAAATGAATTTAGTAAACGACATTATCAACGTTGAACGAAAAGCCACCAGAGAAGGGTTTGGAGAGGCGATGGTAATGTTGGGGAGGAAAGATAAAAATGTAGTAGTTTTGACAGGAGACCTTGGGGAGAGCCTTAAGGTAGATGAGTTTGAAAGACTTTTTCCCGATAGATTTATTCAAGTCGGAGTAGCGGAACAAAACATGATGGGGATATCCGCCGGTTTGGCTTTGTCGGGGAAAATACCATTTGCAACATCTTATGCAGTTTTTAATCCGGGGAGAAACTGGGATCAGATGAGATGTTCCGTTTGCTATACCAATGCGAATGTAAAAATAGTCGGAGGACATAGCGGGGTTACTGTTGGGCCCGACGGAGCAACTCATCAGGCTTTGGAGGATATTGCTATGACGCGTAGTTTGCCAAACTTGATGGTGGTGGTGCCTGCGGATTATGAACAGACAAAAAAAGCGACTTTGGCGATCGCGTCTTTTGAAGGACCGGTTTATTTGAGACTGACAAGACCAAAAACGGCTTGCTTTACGACACAAACAACTCCTTTTGAGTTGGGGAAGGCGCAGATTTTGAGGGAAGGAAAAGAAGTGACGGTTTTTGCCTGTGGAGTTTTGGTTTATGAGGCATTGCTGGCGGCAGAGGAATTAAAAGGTGAAGTTGATGTAGAAGTGGTGAATGTTCATACGATAAAACCGATTGATGAAGATGTAATAGTGAGAAGTGCGAAAAAAACCGGAAGAGTAATTACACTGGAAGATCATCAGATAAACGGAGGTTTGGGTGGGGCGGTTGCGGAAGTTTTGGGTGAAAAATGTCCGACTAAAATGATTAGAATGGGTATGAAAGATTCTTTTGGAGAAAGCGGTGAGTCCGGAGAACTTTTGGCAAAGTATGGACTGGATAAACATGGAGTTATTAAAGTAATAAGAAAAATAATAAATGGTTGACACATCGGTAATTGAAAGAAACGGGAAAGTGATGCTTTTGGCATATGACCAAGGGTTTGAACATGGTCCGGTGGATTTTAATGATAAGTCGGTTAACCCGGAGTACATAATGAAGATTGCCCAGAATGGAGACTTTACGGGAGTGGTACTACAGGAGGGATTGGCGGCGAGATACTACAAAAAGGAGTCTGACATTCCATTGATAGTGAAACTAAATGGAAAAACATCGTTTCAAGGAGAAGAGCCATTGTCATTACAGCTTTGTACCGTGAGAAAGGCGGCAGATATGGGGGCGGTGGGTGTGGGTTATACGATTTATGTAGGAAGTCAGTATGAAGAACAGATGCTGGTTGAGTTTTCCAGAATTGAAGATGAGGCGCATGACAGGGGAATGATAGTGATTGCCTGGATGTATCCTAGAGGCAAGAAAGTTGCCGGCCGGGAAACCGACCGGGATGTGGTGGCTTATGGAGCAAGACTGGGACTGGAGCTTGATGCCGACTTTGTGAAAGTACCGTATACCGGAGATCCGGAAAGCTTTTCCTGGGTGGTGCGGGCTGCAGGAAAAACAGGAGTATTGGCTCAAGGAGGAAAAAAGACAGACTGGGAAAATCTTGAAGAAGAAATTGGCGGAGTAATGCAGGCCGGAGCTGCCGGAATCGCTATCGGCAGAAATGTGTGGCAGGATGATAATCCCAATCAAGTATCGATGAAGCTTGCCGATCTGGTTTACGGCAACGTCAAGAAAGAAAACGGGATATAAATTTGCGGAGACGGTAAACAACTTTCTTTTTGAAATCAATACGCCACATTCCGTTCTTTAATTTTCTTATAACCAGAATAAGACTTAAGCCCACGATGACCGAAAATGAGAGAAGCATAGGAAGAAGAAGCTGATACTCGGTAAATCCAATATCAAATTTTTGGACTATATAAAGCAGTATGGCAAATCCAATCCAAACAACACTAAAGAAAAATTTCAAGTCGCTCCATCTTCCACGATAACTATCTGAAGATGCTCTAGTGTAGTAATAAATAAATATGGCAAAGCTAATTCCAAGAAGCAGTCCTCTAAACAATCCGCCACCAATACTGGCCAGACCATTATCCGGAATATGGTTTAGTTCGAGTAAGGTGATTCCCAGCGAAGTAACCAGTATGCCACTGTAGATCAAGTTGTGTGAGAAGGTAAGATGAAAAAATCTATTCACTTGCGCTAGTTCACTATTTTTGTCTTTAAGATATTCCGAGAACATCTTGGTAACGGCGTGTATAGCGATGCCTCCGTAAGAGAACATCAGAGACAACAGAATAATGTTTGTTAATAAACCATCAGATACAAATGAGTTACTGCTTTTGGGTAAACGGGCCATTGATTGCAGATAAGAAAAAATCATCGGAAAGATCAGTCCGGGAATAAGGACTAGAAAATTGATCTGCTGGATGGACAGATGGAGTATTTTTTTGGTATGAAATGCCTGTATCCGGTAGGTAAGTACCAAAACGAAGCAAAAGACACCAATAATGGTAATTAGAGCCGGACTGAGCATAGACTAGTCGAATTATAACAAAAGGGAAAAGGATCGGTTTATGATACAATTGGCCTCAATAATCCGCACTTTAAGAAAAAATGAAGGAGGAAGAAATGAAAGACGAGATGTTTTTGATCCCCGGGTATTTTGAGGCACTAAAACTTGTATCCGAATTTGGGTACCGCAACCGGGATAACGCCACAGAAAAGTCTTTTGTGTTGCGCTTTGATCATTCCAATGATGATCGTGATCTTGTCACAACCGTGTATGTGAGACCAGATGAATTCAGAGTTTATTTGTTTGAACTATTATCGAGGGAGTATGAAAATGTGAGAGTGGTGCCCCAAGTGATTTGGGATATTGTCAAGAGTCGGAAGAAAGATAAAAAACTGAACATACTTCAGCTACAGATGTCGATTGACGCGGTAAATATGGAAGACGTTGCCGGTAAGAAAGACTACAGGAGCGGTTTTGGCTTTTGGGCAGTAAAAGCAATTTCTTTTAAAGGAACTTCGGAAGTTTTATTCCGTGGCCAAGTGATCGATTTTGATGTTGATGCATCAAGTGCCAGAGACGAATTCGAGGCTGCTTATATGAGATATTAAATGAACGCGAGTGGGAAACCACTCGCTTTTTTTGTGCGGATTGATGGTGGGTTTTAGTTTAGAATGGAGATATGAAGAAAGTGGTTGTAATCGGGTCGGCTGTCGTGGATGTGCTTTTGAAATCGAAGAGTTTGCGGATATTGAAGAGCCATCAAATTGAGGGTGGAGTGGCCATGTGTGAAGTTTTGGGAGGAAAGACAGAAGCGGAAGACGGAGTTTTTGAGAGCGGAGGTGGAGGAACAAATGTAGCGGTGGGACTGCACAGACTTGGAGAGGCAGTAAAAATGATTTGCAGATTGGGAGATGATGAACTGGGAGAAATTTTAATTAAACAACTGACAAAGGAAGATGTTGATATGTCATTTGTACAGAGAGCGAAGGGAAAGACAGGAATATCGACAGTTTTGGTTGCGTCTGATGGATCAAGGTCGATAGTGACCTATCGGGGTGAAAGCGGAGAAATAGAAAAAAACGAGATCAACTGGGAAGAGATAAAAAAAGCGGACTGGATCCAAGTGTCGAGCTTGGGCGGAGATATAAGTTTATTGGAGGACTTAGTGGCGTTTGCACTGGATAACGGTATAAAAATTGGACTTAACCCTGGTAAGAAAGAACTGAGTCAAAAAGAGAGACTGCTCCGTTTGTTACCAAAACTGGACTTGTTTAACGTGAACAGAATGGAGGCGGCGGAGTTTTGGGGGGGTAATTTTGACGATGAGATGGTGATGGTCCGTAAGTTTGTAAAGGCCGGAGTGAGACTATTGATGCTGACCGACGGGAGAAGGGGGGCAGGGGTTTATGAGAAAGGGCGATGGATAAAGATGGATGCTTATCCGAATAAATCGGTGGACGATACGGGAGCAGGAGATGCATTTGTTTCCGGAGTTGTGGCGGGATTACTGCAAGGTAAAAGCGCGGAGGAAGCTTTGAAGATGGGACTTGCCAATGGAGGATCTGTGGTTATGAAACTTGGTGCCAAGGGAGGGTTGCTGTTTAAAAATGAAATAGAAAAATGGATGGTTAAGAAACTTAAAACAGTGGAGGAAGCTTTAGGTATGCTTTAATTAAAATATGGCAAGAGCTGAAAACGAAGAAAAAGATATCGAGATTCCCGGTGACGGAGATGAAAATTTTGGCGAGGGATCACCAAGAAAAAAACGTGAGAAGAAAAGAAAATCAAAAGAAGAAAGACTTGCCGAAAGGAAGATGATATTTTGGACTTTTGTGATCATTTTATTGATTACTTTGGGATTTTGGCTGATGCCGAAGATTGGAGATTTAATGAGCGGAAAACCGATTGAAATCAAAACGGACAGTAAAGATAAGGGTGAACCGGGTGTAGAAAAACCGGCGAAGACAAACTACAAGGAAATTATACTTTAGAGAATTTGGGAAGTTGGATTGGTGATTGGAGTTGGGGAGGGATTGAGAATCTCCTTTATTTTATTGGGATCACATACTGTTTTTGGTTCGGTCCCCTTCTTGAAGTATTCATACCGAGTGGGGCAACCTTCACAGGGAAGTGTGCCGGTTAAAGTGCAGATGGAGATCCTGACAAGGTCATTGGGTGCAGTGGAAGCACTCTGAGGAATCTTGTTTGTTTCCAAGATGGAGTTCCAAATTTTTGCCCAGATAGGTGAGGCTCCGGTTATGCCTGACGCAATACTGGACATAGGAGCGTTGTTGTTGTTTCCTACCCAAGTCGAAACCAGAAAATCACCGGTATAACCTATGGTCCAGTTATCCCGTAAGTCATTACTGGTTCCGGTTTTAACGGAGACTTTTGCACCTTTGATATTTAGAATTGAGTTTGATCCAAAGGCAGGAGCTCTGGCATTGTTGTCTTTGAGGATATCAGAGATAAGATAGGCGGTTGAAGAAGAAATTGATTGGCGGGGGGAACAGTTGTCTTCCTCTGCATTTGCCGATGAGTTTTCACTTACCGTCTCTGTTTTTTGCGGACAGGCCGAAAGATATATTTTTTGTCCGTTTGTTTTTTCAATTTTTATTATGGAGTTTAGAGGTGTGGTTATGCCGGAGTTGGCAAAGGTAGAGTAGGCTGTTGCCAAGTCAACCATTTTTACTTCGAGACTTCCAAGAGCCATAGATAAACCAAACCGGCCGGGATCAGTCCAAGAAGTGATACCCATTTTTGATGCAAGAGAGGCGAAGTTTTTGACACCATTTTTTGAGAGAAGAATGACTGATGGAATATTGTATGAACTGGCAAGAGCCTGACGGAGGGTGATAAGCCCATGGAATTTTCCATCATAATTTTTTGGTGTCCAAGTTTCCTGCCCGGGGAGATTGTAAGAGACAGGTTTATCTTCGATAACAGACCCCGGACCGTAACCGTTTTCAAAAGCCAAGGCATAGTTTAGGGGTTTAATGGCACTCCCCGGCTGGCGGAGAGCAAGAGTGAGGTTGACCTGTCCGTCCTCATTGAGATTGAAGTAATCTTTTGAGCCGACCATAGCAAGAATTTCACCCGTTTTTGGATTGGTTACCAAGGCAGAACCATTGGTAACCTTGAATCTGCTTAGACTACCGACTTCAGCGGTAACAATTTTCTGCACTTTTTCTTGAAGGTCCAAATCAAGAGTGGTGGTGACGATAAGTCCTCCATTATTGACAACATTTTCACCCAGCTCTTTCGTTAGAAGATCTTTGATGAACATCACAAAATGGGGAGCATTAATCTCAATTTTGGCTGAGTTGAAAGTTAGGACATAGTTTTTGGCTGTCTGATAATCTTCGTTGGAGATCATACCCAGTTTGAGCATTTGCGAGAGAACAAGCTGTTGTCTTTCTTTGGCGAGCCAAGGCTGATCTCCGAATGGAGAGTATTTACTTGGTGCTTGAGGAAGTCCGGCAAGAAAAGCGGCTTGGGCTAAATTAAGATCTTTTGCATCGAAGTTGAAGTATTGTCTGGCGGCTTCCTGAATACCATAGGCCGGTCCACCAAAACCGACTTGGTTTAGATACATCTCAAAAATTTTGTCTTTGTTAAAAGTAAACTCAACTTCAACAGAAAGGATAAGTTCTTTGATTTTTCTTGTCAGTGTTTTCTCATTGGTAAGAAGAGTATTTTTAACAAGTTGTTGGGTGATGGTGGAGCCGCCTTCAATTTTGTTGTCAAAAGTATTTTTGTAGATTGCCCGGAAAACTCCCGATATGGAAAAACCTTTGTGATGATAGAAATCTTTATCTTCTGCAGCAAGAAAGGCATTTTTTACATAGAGAGGAAGTGAGTCTAAAGTGACTAAAGTCCGGTTTTCATCTTTGTAGATTTTGTATAGGAGTTTTCCGTTTCTGTCTAAGATTTGTGTGGTCAGCTTTGATGGAAAAGCAGAAAGAGATTTTGGACTAGGGAGTCCGTAAAAGAACTCAACATATATGTAACAAGCGAAAGTAATAATACTAAGGAGAGAAAACATCTGAGAACGGGCCAACTTTAATTTAAAGATGTGCCGGATCCGATGCAGTTTGGAATGTTTGATTCTTGGAAAAGAAAAATGGGGAAATCTAATCTTGGGCAGGGAAATTTTTGGAAGAGAGAATTTTGGAAGAGAAGGTTTCTGAAGTTTGGAAAGAAAAGTGTAGAGGTAACCAAGAGCCAAGATAAGCCAAAGAACAATTTTGAAGATAGGACTACCTATGAAGTATAGAAAATTCTTTGATTGATTAAAGCGTTTTTTTTGAGCCATGACGGAAAGAATTGTTCAAAGGGCAGTACGGACAAGCTAAATATATTTTAGATCCGGGAGGTGGAAAAGACTAGGGGAGAAATAAAGAGTTTACCGGTGTCCAAAGATCTTGTGAAATACCTTCATATCCTAAAGCCCAGATAGCTATTCCACCAAGATTGGCAGACTCGACAAGTTTGATCTTTTGTTCGAGAGACTGAGCGTTTTCAAAATGGATCTGATAAGTTTTACCGTTTTCTTCATAAACAAGATATGGACTAAGACTGACATCGGACCAATGGGCCGATAGCGAAGCAATCTTTGGATTTTGAAAAAGGGACTGAATCCGTTGATAGGTGGCAAGAGCTCCTGTGCCGGAGTAAGTGTTGGCAAGAAAGTCCGAAGAAGCAGTTTGCCATTCATAACCATAGAAAGGAACGCCAAGAATTATTTTTTGTGAAGGGATGAGTCTACTTATTTGAGAGATGTGGGTGATGATATCTTCTTCCAAACAATCCCTTTCGGGATAGTAGATGGAGGTACATCTACCTTTTAATGGTGCAACAGGACCTGCCTGAGGAGAAGATTTCTGGTAATAGTCATAGGTCATGACAATAAATTTATCAACAACCGACCCGAGCTGTTTTAAATCCCAAAGCCTAGGTTTTTCTGCAGCACTGGCAAAAATATCAATATCTATTTGGCAGTGGGGTTTGTAAGAAGTACAGGCATAACGGAGGTCGGTGATAAAACCAACAAAACTATCACGGAGAGCTTTGTTTCCATTATCCACATATTCAAAATCGATGTTGATATCATCAAATCCATAGTCTTTGTAAATGGTCATGATGGAGCTTACTGCGTTTCTTTTGTTTGCGGAAGAACTTAAGAGATCTTCGATTGTTTTAGGCTCCATGGCGGTAATGGCAATAACGGTTTTTTGCCCCAAAAGTTTTGACTGATAAAGAAGTTTACCGGTGTCTTTCGATTTGAGTTTGTTCCATCCCGGTTCCGATTCAATAAGATTAATTTTTTTGTTAATACTACCGTCGGGATTTAGGTCTATAGCGAAGTAGGCAAAATGAGTAAGAGACCTGATGTTTAATTGGTCCGAGTACTTAAGATTCCAGTAGGGGAAAAAACCGTAAATAACTTTGGTAGATTTTATCGCCGGGGAGTTACCGATAAGACTACCTATAAGGGCGATTGGACTGACCAGAGGAAGATTACTTTGCCAAATGAAGTAGGCAGTGACCGAGGTGACAATAATTCCAAGGGAGAGAAAAAGGAGATTAATTTTACGGAACATTGGTTGGAATAAGGTTTAGAAAATTCTTGGGAGTGATGTTTTTGTACTGAAACTTAGAGTAGTCAACTATTGTTTGAGGCCAAGCGATTGCCCCTTTTTCATCTAAAGGATAAGTACAGTCGAGACAGAAGTTTTGAGTGAACGGATCGGAAACAACAGTGTGTTCCTCCAAATCGCGATCGACGGTTTCGTCTCCCTGGAGAACAGGAAGTTTATCGGAACGCCGTACCCAGACCTGTTGCTTTATTGGATAGTCAGACTGTCCAAGAGGAAGAATATTTTCAATGAAATATTCGTTGTGCGACTCACACTGGTTTTCCTGTTGAGCAAGAAGTCCTGTAAGATTACAGACCTGAAAATTGGTGATCATTTGAGGTTTTACAAGGGGTTTATCCTTAACGTTTTTAAGAAGTTTTCTCATAATATTGTTCCAGATTGGAGAAGCACCCGTAACACCGGAGGCAACATAACTCATTGAGGAGTTGTCGTTGTTGCCGACCCAAGTGACCGCAAGAAAATCATTGGTATAACCGATAGTCCAGTTGTCTTTGAGATCGTTGGTGGTTCCGGTTTTTACCGAAACGGTATGTCCGGGAATAACCAACTGACTGGTGGAACCAAAGGCGGCACTTCTGGCGCCATTGTCGGCAAGGATATCGGAGATGATGAAGGTAACTTCCTCCGGAAGAGTGACATGGGGATCTGCCGGTTGAGTGTCTGTTTTTGGCTGAGCCTGATTCTGCCAGAAATCAGTCCAGTTTTCCGGCATGACAGAAACGGCATTGGCAATTTTTTCTGTTTCGACCTGTTCAAGAATCTTGCCGGTGTAGTCTTCAACTTTTATAACAGAGATAAGAGGAACCGTAACGCCTGAGTTGGCAAAAGTTCCGAAAGCTTTGGCCATGTCGAGCATAGTTACTTCTCCTCCACCAAGAGTGAGAGAAAGACCATAATTTTTTGAATCGGTCCAAGTGGAAATACCCATGGCTGAAGCAGTAGCAATAAACGAATCAATGCCATTTAAAGCAAGTTGTTTGACGGCGGGAATGTTGTATGAGTTAGCAAGTGCCAAACGCATGGAAACCGGTCCGTGAAATGAGTTGTCGTAGTTTTTTGGACAGTATTGTTTTTGTCCGCTGACGTTAAAACAAGTAGGGATATCGAGGTAAGTGGTACTGGCAGGCCAACTATTGAGCAGACCGGTAGCGTAATTTATCGGTTTTATAGAACTTCCCGGCTGCCGGAGAGCTGTGGTGATGTTAACTTGTCCGTCTATCGAGTCATCAAAATAGTCTTTTGAACCAATAAGAGAAATAATTTCACCGGTGTTTGGTTTGGTGACAACGGCAGCACCATTGCTGATTCTGAGTCTTGAGATTTTTTTCATTTCGGCGGCAAGAGAGGCCTCAAAGTACTGTTGGAGATCCAGATCGAGAGTAGTGGTGACTCTAAGCCCACCCAGATTGACCCGATCCTCGCCATATTTTTGAACAAGGGCATCGCGGACCATGAGGGAAAAATGGGGGGCATGAAGAGCGATATTTTTTTTGGCAAAGACGAGCTTTTCCGCTTTGGCTGCGTCGGCTTGTTCTTGTGTGATATATCTATCCTCAACCATACGGCGGAGAACTTCCGCCTGACGGTTGACAGCAAGTTCAGGATTGGCGCCAAAGGGAGAGTAACGGGTGGGTGATTGAGGAAGTCCAACGAGAAGAGCCGCTTCTGCGAGGTTAAGATTTTTAGCACTTTTACCGAAGTAGGTGTTTGCAGCCGACTCGATACCGTAGGTGGTTCCACCATAAGGAGTGTAGTTTAGATAAAGTTCAAGAATTTGATTTTTGGAGTAAGTAACCTCGGTTATTAAAGCGAGAATTGCCTCTTTGAACTTGCGGGTGATGGTGCGCTTGGTGTCGGAAAGAAGAGAGTTTTTGACAAGCTGTTGGGTAATAGTGGAACCACCCTCCAACCGCTGACCGGTTAGTGTTTTAAAGGCAGCCCGAACAACACCATTGATGTCGATACCGTGATGGCGATAAAAGTTTTTGTCTTCTATGGCGATAGTTCCCTGTTTGACATAGTCGGGGATCTCCTGAAAAGAGATAGGGGTACGTTTGTACTCGGTATAAACTTCATAGAGAAGTTTTCCGTTTCTATCGAGAATCTGGGTACTTATTGGGGCAGGAGTCTTGGTGAGTTTGGTAGGATTTGGAACGTCTTTAAAAAGAAAAACAAGACCAATTATGACAACTCCGGCGATTATTAAACTCAGAGAGATAATACGTGAACGACGGGTTTTAATGCACTTTTTGTAGCTTTTTTCGATGGTGCGCAGCAACTGTTTACGGTTAAGAGCCATGGTGACTACATTATATATGCTATGGTACGATGGAGGGGTGAAGCGACTTTGGTTTTATTATTTGTATTTAATTCTTGTTTGGGGGAGTTTTAGGTATTTTATCCGTTTGCCTGAAGTAATTGAAGAACTGTGGTTTAAACCAGCATTGTGGCTGATACCCCTTTTTTGGTGGAACATAGCAATAAGAGAAAAAGTGGTTATGTTTGGAAAAAAATGGGGAAGGTCCTTGATTTACGGAGCAGTAGCGGGAGTAGTTTACTTTTTGATTTTGAAGTTTAGAAATATGGGAAGTTTCCAGATGGATATTAATGTGGCGGGAGTTGCTTTGGCAACGGCAGTAACCGAAGAACTGACGTTTAGTGGTTTTGTTGCCGGGTATTTGGAAAAAATTAGGAAAGGAAACTTTGTGAATTTGATTTTGGTGGGTTTGATGGCGGCAGCAATCCGTTTGCCAATACTCTTGTTTGTTTACAGGGCGAGTGAGGATGAAGTGCTGGGTGTTTTGTTGGTAGCATTGGCTAGTGGAGTGATCAATGCGTGGATAAGAGTAAGAAGCGGAAATGTGGCGGGGTCTGTTTTGGCTAGACTGGGGTTGAATCTGGCAGCGTTGGGATAGTTTTCATCTGATACAATCTGGGGGTACGTTAAATTATTTTTTTGAGGAGGTTTTTGTGAAGAATCAACGTGTCCGTGAGATAAAAACTGTGCTGTTTAATAAAGAAGGAGTGTTGGAAGAGATGGGTTCTTTGGTGAGGCTCTATAAATACAGTCCGACTCAGACGGCAGGAAAAATATGCTATTTTACCTGCGGTAACGGGTTTGAACTGCCAATCCGGGACGTATTAAATGAACGCCACACCGGATTTAAAAAAGAACCAAATTATGAAACTGCCACCTACAACTATTTCACTAACTGCAATCAGCTGTCTTTAGCATCCGCAGTAAAGAGAGGAACTTCCCATATTCTTTTTCTGACAAAGTATCAGGGTTTGATCAAAGAGTATTCGGGGAAGTATTTTATTACCGGAATGTACAAAATCGGCTGGGTGGGGAAGGCGTTTGGCCGGAAGTTTGTTAAGGCATCGGTGATGGCTTTTACCAAGATTGAGGATGCTTATGAAATAACTCCAAAGCGGTGGAAAAAAATATATCCCGGAACCGGCCGTCCAGAACTTACTAATTTGCGCTACGCAATACAAACGGTAAGAGGGGATATATTTGAAGAAATAATAAATAATTTGGTTGAGAAAAATGTGATCGAGAGTTACGTTCAGTTGATCACAAACCTTTATAAAAAGAGTAATTAATTGCCCCGGTGTATTCCGGGGCTTTTTGCATTAAGAATTTATTTTAAGGTTTTGAAGAAGATTTTGCGGAGATTGGCCTCAGAGATACTTTTTGATGTATTATGTGGCAGTTGCATTGCTAGGGGTAGTGTTTCATGATGATATCCAACGCTAAATATTGTGTTTATTTATGAACTGTCCTTATTGCAACCATGAAGACACTTCTGTTCTTGAGAGCAGAGGTTTGCCTAGCGAGGCGGGTATCAGAAGACGCCGGCAGTGTAAAAAATGCGGAAAAAGATTTACCACTCATGAGAGAGTGATACATATCGACCTGAAGATAATTAAAAAGAATGGGAGGGTCGAACAGTATGACAGAGAGAAACTCTTGAAAGGAATAAAAAAAGCCTGTTATAAGAGACAGGTCGAAGATGAAGAAGTTGAGAATTTGGTTGATGAGATTGAGACAAAATTGTTGAACAGAAAAACGGTGGAGATTAAATCATCCGATATCGGGAAAATGGTATTATCACGTCTTTTGAAGCTTGATGATCTGGCATATATGAGATTTGCAAGTATCTATTTGAATTTTGCAAATGCCAAGGAGTTTCAAGAATTTGTTGCCGGTTCAAAAAAATTAACAATCAGTCATTAAAAATGCCAGCCACTTCCGCCATTAATCTAAGAATAAAAAATAAAGAGGAAAAATTAATTACCGAAACCTATGAGGAAGTAATGGGGGAAGTAGAAAAAAAGTCGGGTAAGAGACCTCAGAAGCCTGCAGATTTGCCTTCCGGTAAGTGGTCCGACCAAGCATTGAAGGTGCTTAGTGAGAGGTATCTGGACAAGAATTCTGCAGGAGCGATAATTGAGACTCCTGATGAACTTATCTGGAGAGTGGCGTTTACGATTGCCAGTGCCGAGTCGCGCTTTGGGGCGACTCGTGAGGAAATAATAAAGACGGCCAAGAGTTTTTATAGATTACTGGATAGTAAGAAGTTCTTACCCAACTCACCAACCCTGATGAATGCCGGTAAAAATAACGGTTTGCAGTACTCCGGTTGTTTTGTGTTGCCAGTTCCCGATTCTTTGGAGGGAATTTTTGACGCAATAAAATTTCAGGCAATTATTCATCAATCAGGGGGCGGTACAGGTTTTTCTTTCAGCAGACTGCGCTATAGGGGAGCTACCGTTAAAAGAAGCCGTGGTGTTGCCAGCGGACCGGTGAGTTTTATGAGAGTGTTTAATGAGGCAACACAACAGATCAAACAAGGAGGAACCAGAAGGGGGGCAAACATGGGTATTTTGCGGGTAGATCATCCCGACGTTAGAGAGTTTATTACGTGTAAACTCGACGGAAGTTTAACAAACTTTAATATTTCAGTTGGTGCGACAGATAAATTTATGAAAGCTGTTGCTAAGGGAGGAAAGTATGACCTTGTTGACCCTAACTCGGGTAAGGTAGTACGCCGTGAGAGTGCAAGGGAGATTTTTGATCTTATTTGCGATTGCGCCTGGAAGTCAGGAGATCCGGGAATGATCTTTATCGATAAAGTAAATGCAGGCCCGGCAAATCCGGTTCCGAGTCTCGGACCGGTGGAAAGCACCAATCCCTGCGGAGAACAACCCTTATATCCGTTTGATGCCTGTAACTTAGGAAGTATATTCTTAAATTATTTTGTAAAAGAGGAAGACGGAAAACAGGAAGTGGACTGGGACGGGTTGAAAAAGACAGCAACAGAGGCAGTAAGATTTTTGGACAATGTGATTGAGATTAATCCTTTTCCCTTACCGCAGGTTTGGGAGACGGTGAGATCCATAAGAAGAGTGGGTTTGGGGATTGGTGGTTGGGCAGATATGCTTTATCTTTTGGGTGTGCCCTACAACTCAAACCGGGCTTTAAAACTAGCCGAGAAGATAATGAAGACGATCAACGATGCGGCACATGAAGGAAGTCGGCAACTGGCAAAAACAAGAGGAGCTTTTCCGCTTTGGAGTAAGAGTATTTATAAGAAAGATAAACCAATCCGCAATTCCGCAATAACAACGATTGCACCGACCGGAACGATAGGCATAATTGCCAATACAAGCGGAGGCTGCGAACCGGTTTTTGCTTTGGCTTATAAACACATGGTGAAAGACGAGTCTTTAAATAGAGAAATGTTTTTTTCCGATCCGGCTTTTGAGCGTGTGGCAAAGAGAGAAGGTTTTTGGAGTGAGAAATTGGCTGCCAAGGTGGCGGAGACAGGAAGTGTACATGGAATCGAGGGAGTGCCACAGAAATGGCAAAAGGTTTTGGTCACCGCCCATGAGATCTTACCCGAGTGGCATGTGAAGATGCAGGCTGCCTGGCAGAAGAACTTGGATAATGCAGTGAGTAAGACGATAAATCTTCCCAATGATGCAGTAGTTTCCGATGTAGCAAAAGCATATTTATCGGCATACAAACTGGGATGTATGGGAATAACTATTTACCGTGATGGATGCAAAGAATGGCAAGTGTTGAATGTGGGTACAAGTAAAGATGAAAAAAAGGAAGAAGTGAAGGAAGAAAAAGAGGCAGAAGTGGTGGATTTAAGAAGCAGACCAAATAAACTTCAAGGAGATACTTACAAAGTGCAAACACCTGTGGGAAATGCATTTGTGGCGATAAATGCCGATGAGAACGGTAATCCGTTTGAAGTATTTATTAATGTTGGAAAAGCAGGAACTCATGTAATGGCGGATGCCGAAGCAATAGGAAGACTGATATCACTATCCCTCAGAGTTCCATCGGCATATCCTCCCAAGGCAGTAGCCGAGGCTGTTGCAGAACAGCTATCGGGGATTGGAGGAGCAGAAAGTGTAGGATTTGGAAATAATAAAGTAAGAAGCTTGGCGGACGGAGTAGCAAAAGTAATCCGTGAGTATATTAAAACGGATGGGAAAGCGCATGATTCGAAGAGCGAAGAGAAACCGGTACTTTTAGCAACACAACAAGAGTTACCACTTCCGGAGAAGAAAGGGGATCTGTGTCCCGAGTGTGGGCAAGCAAGTCTAGTGTTGGAAGAAGGCTGTCAAAAATGTTACTCTTGCGGAGCAAGTAAATGCTGATATCATTGGAAGGGTTGTGATGTAGTTTGATTAATTTGAGTGATATTTGACAGGCTCGAAATAATAGTATTTAATGATATTAGGTAATTGTGATTACTATCAGTCTTTTGTTGACATTGCCAGTTGGTTATTTTGTGGTTAATTTCCCCCTGTATCAATCTATTCTTTAGTTGGGTATGATGTTTTGATGAGTATATCTTGACAATAGAAGGAGACAGTGCAGTAACAGTATAGTTTTCGTTATATTTGATACAGCATTTGTGTATTTTTAATCGATTAAGAATTGTGTTAAGGTGATCATGTATGAGGAAGAGAGAAGGAATGATCTATGTTTTTACCGGAAACGGAAAAGGAAAGACCAGTGCCGCTTTGGGGGTGACGGTGAGGATGTTGTTATCCGGAAAAAGGGTTGAGTGGGTTTCGTGGTATAAAACGGCGTCCTGGAAAACGTCGGAGATGAAACTTCCGGAAGTCTTTAAGAAAAATTTAGCAATGCATTGGACAGGAGAGGGATTTTTTGGAGGACCGGCAGACAACAATACCCCAGACCGGCATAAAAAGGCTGCTCTGTCGGCACTTTGTTTAGTTGAAGACCTTTTGTCTCCAAAAAAGGATACCGGGGGTATACCTAATCTTTTAGTACTGGACGAAGTTCTCCGGGCAGTTGATGATGGACTATTAAAGGTAAAGGACGTAGTGAAAGTTGTCAAGAAACAAGGAAATGTTCATTTGGTTTTAACGGGACACAGCTGTCCTGTGGAAATAACAGAGATGGCCGATCTGGTAACAGAGATGAAAAAAGTGAAACATCCGTACGACAAAGGCGTCTTGGCAGTTCAGGGTTTGGATTTTTAAGGTATAGTTAAAGTATGCCTGCCGTAGGTAAGGAAATAGAACGTCTACTCACATCTCCCGAAACAACTCTACCAGTTGAGCAGATCGGATATGTGGAGAAAGTGGAGAAACAGACAGAAATACAACAACCGGCAAGTGTGATTCCTCAACGGCCAAAAATACAGGACGTCCAAGGAGGAGATATGGGGGAAATTGTATCGGCACAGTTTGCGTCGCAGACAAAACCAAGTATTGTTTTGCCTCTCAATGATCGTGAAGTTATTGAAGGTCTTCATAAAGGAGTTTGGGAAAGTGTCCGGTGGCTAGCCGAGTGGTGCGTGATGATGATTAAAAAATATCCGGGAAGAGTATTTTATCTTCCACCAGAAACAAGATGATAAATAATTTTGGATATTTGATGCAGTACACAATGGTGATTCTTTTGGGTTTGACTTTGATAATTGGAGCCCTGATAGGTTGTTGGATGCTTTTTGTGGTGTGGCTCAGAAATAAAAACAGAGAAGAGGTAAGTTTGAGTTTCGTTTTGATGGAGATTGCGGTTCCGAAAGATAACGAAGTGAAAGTAGATGCGGTGGAGCAGATGTTTTCATCGCTTTTTTCTCTTAAAAAGGGAGGTTTCTGGCAGAGATTCAAACCACAGCAACATTTATCTCTTGAGATTGTAGGAAAAAAAGAGGACATCCGTTTTTATGTTTCCTGTCACAAGAATAATGTGGAGTTGGTAGAGAAACTAATTGCAGGAACTTACTCCGGAGTTCAAGTAAAGCAAGTTGACGAGTACAACATTTTTTATAAGGATGCGGCGGTAGCTTATACAGAGTTGGCACTGAAGAATCAAAGTTTTAAGCCGATTAAGTCATACAAAGAACTGCCGGTGGACTCTTTGGCAGCAATCACCGCTTCGATGGCAAAGTTTGGAGATAATGAGTCGGCAGCAATTCAAATAATTGTGTCCCCCTCGGAGTCTTCATGGAGCAAGTCGGGTGAGGGATATGTTTCCAAATTGAAAAAAGATGAAGCCAATCCGGAAAAGGCAAGATTCAAGATGAATCCTCAAGATATGGAGGCGATCACCAACAAATGCAGTAAGGTTGGATTTTTGACAAGTATAAGAATGATCAGTGTGGCTCCAAATGAGGCAACAGCAAAAGCCAATCTGTCAAACCTGAAGAGTACATTTTCGCAGTTTGCCGGAAGCCAAAATAGTTTTTCCGGAAAGAAAATCCGCATGAAACAAATGTTTATGATGGATTTCCTTTACCGGTATCAAAATATGTGGGGTGATAACTCAGTACTATCAACGGAAGAACTGGCTACGATCTGGCATTTACCAAACAAGACAGTCGATACGCCACATATTTATTGGCTTACCGCCAAAGCAGCTCCTGCCGCCGGAGGTTTTCCCGAAAAAGGTTTGTGGCTTGGCAGATCGGTTTATCGCGGTCAGGAAAGAAATATTTATATGGGTGAGGAAGACAGAATGCGACATATGTATATCATCGGAAGAACCGGTACCGGAAAAACAGAACTTTTGAAATCAATGATTATTCAGGATATGAGGGAGGGAAAAGGACTTTGTTTCCTTGAGCCTCACGGTGAGGGAATTGAACAACTAATGGAGCTGGTGCCGCCTGAGCGGGCAGAGGATGTAATTTTCTTTGATCCATCGGATAAAGAGAGACCGATAGGGTTTAATCTTTTGGAAGTCCGGAATTATGACGAGATGTATCAGGTAGCTTCTTCGATCATTAACCTGATGTATAAGCTTTATGATCCGCACAGGACCGGTATGGTGGGTGCTAGGTTTGAACATGCAGTCCGAAACGCGATGCTGACGGTAGCCACCGTTCCCGGAGCGACATTTATTGAAGTAAATAGAGCCTTGACGGACTCAAAATATGTTCAGGAAATACTGCCTTTGGTAAAAGATCCAATTGTGCGGCGTTACTGGACCGATCAGATTGCACAAACATCCGATTTTCATAAAAGTGAAACACTAGACTACATTTCCTCTAAGTTTGGCCGGTTTGTGACCAATAAAATGATTAGAAATATTATTGGCCAGTCAAAGAGCACCCTAAATTTCAGGGAGGCAATGGACACAGGAAAGATTGTTTTTCTTAAACTGGCTAAGGGTTTGTTGGGGGAGGAAGACTCGAACTTTTTGGGACTCGTTTTGGTGCCAAAGATTTTGGCAGCGGCACTGTCCCGACAGGATGTACCCAAAGAGCAGAGGAGACCGTTCAATCTATATGTAGATGAGTTTCAGAATTTTGCAACACCGGACTTTGCTCAGATGCTTTCCGAGGTACGTAAATATGGAGTATCCCTGACTCTTGCCAATCAGTTTGTGAGTCAGCTGGATGAGCAGGTTCGCGACGCCATCTTTGGAAACGTGGGTACGTTAATGTCTTACCGCGTTGGTATGCAGGACGCAGCCATTTTGGCAAAAGAGTTTGAACCGATATTTAACGAGACGGATCTTACGAATATACCGGCTCAGATGATATATACCAAGACAATCGTGAACTCAACACCGGTGCCGCCATTTTCAATGAATGTTGCCCGCGACCTTAAGACAGAAAAAGCACAGGGTAGTCCTGAGGTGTCAAGGATGATCAAAGAGCTATCAAGACTGAAGTACGGAAAAGATGAGGCGGAAGTTGAAGAAGAGATAGAGAAGAGAAGTAATTTGTAGGGTAATTTGGTAGAATACTCATGATTGGGCCGATAGCTCAGCTGGTTAGAGCGCAAAGCTTATACCTTTGATGTCCCAGGTTCGAATCCTGGTCGGCCCACAAAATTGCATTAACAAGATATTTCCTATATTCTCAAGTTACAATGACAATCGAACACGAAAGACCCGAGTTTAATCCATCCGAAACACTGGAGCGGTATGAAAAGATGATTCAGTTGATTAAAAAATATCCGGTAAAAAAAATCGTGATTCCAGTTATTTCTACTACCGGAAAATGGGAACATAACGCTGGAGTACCTCAAGGTACGACAAGATTGAATGCTCGAAAAAAATGAAAGTTAAACACAAAAAGACCAAAACAAAGAACGATAAGATTCTTAGATTGGCTCAGCCCGATGAGGAACTAAACGACACAGCCTCGAACACTCCATGGTCACAAGAGATGGTTATCACCGGAAATATGAACCTAGGGAAAAGCGGCAATCCAGTGACAATTTATGTTGAGGATGAGGTTACCGGAGAACAGCTGGAGGTTTCGGGAGTGCGGAACGCGTTTCTTATAGTTGAGGACACACGGAAATCTACTTCCGGCTGGCTGGCTTTGGCGATTGGCTCGATGGAGAAGATGGGGGAGGTTTTGGGATTTTTGTCCCAAACCACGCTTCAGGCATTAAAAAAGCTAGTCAATAAGGACTAGATTAGAGGTCTAGAAGTTTAGGTTTGTCCTTAGCAGGTTTTTCGGAAATGAACTCGAGGTATTTTTCTGTGGTTGAAAGTCTTTTGTGTCCGACAAGCTTGCTGATGTAGACCAGAGGACTGCCGGAGGTAAGTTGCTGAGCAATAAAAGTGTGTCTGAGGTCATTAACCTTGGCATTTTCGATTCCTGCGATGTGGAAGTATCTGTCGAGATTGGAACGGATGTTTCTAATTAGGAAAGCATTTCCGGTTTTGGTGATGAAAACGAAGGTGTTTCCACTTTTTGGACGGTTTTCCATGTAACGGGCAAGAGATTCTTTGGCGGGCTGGTTTAAGGGAATGACACGCTCGGGGTGAGACTCGTAGGCACGGATAGTGATTTGGTTACTTTGAAGATCAACATCACTGATTTTAAGGTTAGCCAACTCGGAGATACGCATACCTGTTTGAAGCAAAAGCTCGACGATGGCAGCCATTCTGGAGTCTTCACGGCAAGCATCACGAAGGGCACGGTACTCGATCTTGTTTAAGATACGGGGAGGCTTGATGTCGTATTTGGGGTGAGTGACGTTTGTAGCGGGGTTTTCGGAGATGGCTCCGTTTGACTGAACGTAGGAAAAGAAAGACTTTATGGAGTTGATTTTTCTGGAAATGGACTTGGTGGTGTAGTTTGTGGCAGAAAGACTTTCTTTGAAAGCGTCGATGTCTTCTTTTTTGACGTCGGAGAGATTATTCTTGTCTGATTTAGCCACGAAATTGGCAAGCTGTTCGATGTCTTTGGAGTAGGCTAAAATGGTAGCAGAAGCCCTGCCTTGAGAAGCCAGATGGCTTTTAAAAGCAGTGATTGCTTGTTTGATGTTTTGGTCAATTTGTTCCATAATTGTACAAAGATTATTTGTGGCACTTATTATAACACTCTAGGTTTCTAAAATGCAAGACCTGAATCTAAGAAATAAGACAAAAGATAAAAAAGGCTGGAGCAAGGCCATAATCCTGATTGTTGCCTGGGTGCTGATTTATTCCCTAGCTAAAGATTTAATTCAGATAAGAAAGGGGTTTACCCGCATCGATGAAGCAAAGATGCGTTTGGCGCAGGAAGAGGTAAAAAATCAAATGCTAAAGGATAAGTTGGGAATGGTAATGACTGAAGAGTACAAGGAGAAAATCATTAGAGAACAACTGAATATGCAGAAGGTAGGTGAGGTGGTGGCGGTACTGCCGAAAGGCAGCCTTAGGATCAATGAAGACGGAAAAACCAAGGAAGAAGAGGCGGAAAACTGGCAGAAGTGGTGGATACTTCTTAAATAGTTGCGGGTCTGGGGTCACGCTCCCCAGTTAAGCGAGATTATGCACGGTTATCTCTGATTACTCAGAGTGTCGGACTATGTCATCATCCTAGTAAACTAGGAGCTCGGCGTTTA
>Ga0209373_10000241_pt1 | contig 115186 bp, 117 predicted proteins | sample Higcelweek5metaG_FD_187173 | JGI IMG/M metagenome (GOLD analysis project Ga0209373, IMG submission 187173) | Freshwater pond sediment microbial communities from the University of Edinburgh, under environmental carbon perturbations - High... | ecosystem: Environmental > Aquatic > Freshwater >...
CGTGATTGCCCAAACCCCAAAATGCAGGGACGGCGTGGCGACGAGACCGGTTTGAGACAAATGGCGACGACAGCGTCGCTCTCAGCGATCTGCTCGCGCTGAACCATATTGCCTCACACTCTCTGAGACGGAGTCGGAATACTTCCCGCTGACACGCCAGGAACGACAGGCGCCGCCGATCGAACTCGGCTAGATTCGAGATCGGGGCTGGTCTGGACCAGCCCGCATTCGTGTCGCGGATGCCCTTGCACCCGACATGCCATCGTCCACCCGGCGAGATCCCTTCCATGAGAAGCACGGTTCTACTGGCCATCCTGCTTCCGCTGTCCGCCCACGCGGCGGGCCGTGTCTCGTACGTCCTCGAGACGGCTGCGTCTCCGACGAGCGACCAGACCGAAGCCTACGCCACCATCCGCAAAGCGATGGACTCGGCGGTGGGATACTACAACAAGTACACCAGCATCAGCAAGAGTCTGAACGTCCAGTACAACACCGGCGTCAATACGGCCGACGGCAATTCCAACGGCACCATCCGGTTCGGATCGAACCGCTCGTACATGCAGGTCGGAACGGCCATGCACGAGATCGCCCACACGGTTGGCCTCGGCACCTCCACGGAATACGCATCGCTGATGGTCGGCGGCCTCTGGCAGGGTGCCGCAGGCATCGCGGCCCTGAAGGAGATCGATGGCGATGCGGCCATCCTCAAAGGCGATGCGATGCACTTCTGGCCTTACGGGATCAACTACGAAAGCGAAGTGAAGGGCGTGGCCACTCTTGTGGGTCATTGCAAGGTGGTCCAGGCCATGTACTCGGACATGTTCAAGGAGAATGTCTTCTTCGAGGGTCGCATCCGCGCCCGAGGCACGACGCGATGCATGGTGCGCGACGGAAATGCATTGGAGATGGGATCCTGCATCGATACGACCTCGCTTGTGCGCATCGTCTCGATGGGCGAAACCGATCTCACCTACCGCATGGAGTTCGGCGACAAGGTGCTGGACACACCCAACCAGGCGAGCACCGCAGGACTGGTCATGGGGCTCTACGCGTGGAGCGGCGGGACGCACCAACGGTTCCGCATCGAAGGAACACCGTACGCAGCCATTCGCACGTTTCACCTGAAAATGGTGCACAGCAACTTGTACTTGAAGGCCAATGCCACGAACGTCTCACAGGATGTCGCGGCAAGCACCGCCGAACAGAACTCGCAACTGTGGGAGCTGGTCGACACGCCAACGGGAGTGGAAGAACGGAATCCGCCCTCACTCCAGACGCGTGGCGTCGAGCGACGGGATGCTCTGGGCCGGATTCACGGCACACAGCAAGGATGCTGTTCCGTTTCGTTCTGACCTCGATCCGATCGCAGATCCTCCGGGTGGCCGATTCAACGTTCAGGCAGTCCGATGCGCGCAGGGGGGCCACGTACAGGTACGCGCGCCCGCTCATGGACGAGAGGATCAGGTAGGCCTTGCCGTCGTCGTCGACAAATACTGTCTGATCGCCGCTCATTCCGTCGGTCACGTTCGGAAGCGTGGTCTGGATGTGCCCGAAGAGCCCTTGTCGGCGGAGTCGATCACGTTCCCCTCGAACTTCCAGTTCACGAGGTCGGCGGAGGAGTAGCAGGTGACCGACACGAAGCGCGTATCGGAGTTCAGCTTCGACGGGTTGGCCGCATTGGCCGATGCGCCCAGGACGACCGCGTCGTTCAAGGAGTCGTAGGTGGCGAAGGAGGAGCGATCGAAGGCACCCATGCTCAGGACGGACGACGCCTTGCGCACGATGTCGACGCGGTCCAGTTCGGCGAAGCCCTCGCTCTTGGTGAACTTGATGCTGTTGCGGCCTTTCTTGAGGTTCGCGGTACGTCGGCGATCCCCGCCGCGGCCCCTGCTTCGGGATCCGGGCCATTGAGATTCTTTCAAGGGCTTCCGGCCCGGTGCCCCGGCAAGCCGGACCCGTACCTCGCAGTCCTTGTTCCTAGTTTGGTGAGCACCGTCATCCCTGTGCAGACCGCAAGAAGTCGTGCCGACGTTTCGTGAGGACGGCTCCATCCAAGTCGCACGAATCCCCAGGCCATTGAATAGACTGGAAACGAGATGCATCCTCTTTTTCGCGCAACACTATCCGTCCTCACGACCACGATTTCGGCGTCTGCCCTGGACCTTTCCGGTACGGTGACCAATCCCGACGGCACCCCACGCGCAAGCGTGACGGTAGCATTGGCTTCCAGCGGCGCGAGCGCGACCACGGACGGCTCGGGCAAGTGGATACTAAGCAGTACGACGGGTATCGAGGGGCGAGCGCTTCAGCGGAAGGAGGCAAGTCACCTGACGCTGGAGGATGGTCGTTTGCGTCTGACTTTCGATGGTCGCGACCTTTCCGGGCACGTGTCGGGCATCACGTCCCTGCGGCAAGCCGCTCCGGCGTTCGCCGCACGCGCCGCGTCGGCGGTTCCGGACACCATCGTCTATTCGCTGGGCGGGAAGGTGTTCCTGCGGGACACCGCATCGGTGTCTCGGACGGGAATTGTCGAGACCTTCGACACGACCTGGAATGCCGCGATCATCTACGGATGGCTGAGCGATGCCCGGGATGGCCAACGTTACCGGACGGTGAAGATCGGTACGCAGACATGGATGGCGGAGAACCTGAACGTCAAGGTGGACAGTTCCTGGTGTTACGAGAATAGCGCGGACTCATGCGCGAAATATGGTCGCCTGTACCAGTGGTCGGCGGCGATGGGGTTGGATGCCAGCTACAACAACAAGGAATGGGGTGGGGCGTTGCCTCGCCAGGGTGTCTGTCCGAGCGGTTGGCACATTCCGAACGTTGCGGAGTGGGACACATTGGAGGTCGCTGTTGGAGGAAGAGACACCGCTGGCAGCAAGCTCAAGTCCACGAACGGCTGGTACGATTCAAGCAACAGCAAGGATGATTACGGCTTCCGCGCCCTCCCGGCCGGCCACCGCTACGACGACGGCAGCTTCGACTGCGTGGACAACCACGCCACGTTCCGAAGCTCGACGGAAAACGATGCGAAGAACGCTTGGAACCCCCGCCTCTACGCAGGCGACAACGTGCTGTACCTCGGCTACACCTACAAGACGTACGGGTTCAGCGTCCGCTGCCTGAAGGACTAGGAGTCGACCCATGGGCTATCGCCCATGGGTCGTGCGACTGGGCGGAGGGCATCAGCCTACTGCCCTGCAACAGGACCCCATCCCCGCAACGGTAGTGCCGCGATCGAACGATCACCCGTCCCCGGGCTTGCGATCCGGCTTGTGGAGACCGACGGCAAGCGCGTGGGCGAAGGTGGCATCCTCGTACGCTGAACCACGGTCAGCCCTTCTGCGAAACCAACCGACATCAGACTTTCCGCCCCGGCAATTTCGTTCGCATCCAAAGCCCTTCGATGATCCTATGAATCGAGGCAAGCATTGGCTCGATTCGTGCTTTTTGAACGGGCATGCTCCTCATTCCCCTCGCGACGTGTCTTGCTTCGTACTACTTCACGGACCTGATCCCGGCGTACAGCACACTCCCACCTCCAGGCAAGGTGAACCTCGTCGTGGAGCGGGTATACTACGACGACAGTCTTGGTGGCACCATCGACAGCTGCTGGATCGAGCGCGGCTCCGGACGCGGACTACGCAAGCACAGAGGCATCGGCTACAAAAACCGGGACGAAGAAGGGTTTGCGAACGGGCTTGAATTCCCGGATCGTTCCGTGGTCTGGTCGGGATCCCCAAATGACACAAACTTCGGGTTGGTCTTCCGACGCGAATCAATCTCTGATGGCAACCGCTGGATTCTGGACAGCCTGCCAGGCTACAGAATGCCTTGGTCACTCCTCGATCACATCCTCCCCGACACCCTGACCATTCGTCACGATGCTCAGGGGCGCGAAATCGAAAGCCTGACCGTAAAGAAAGGGTTCCGAGTGGTGAGGCGCAAGGAATGGGGCCCCTGGGGTCCCATCACATCATTCGACTCGAGCGGGACTAGGGTTTTTCTGGACAGTTTCTTCTACGGACAGGTAGGGACACTCGCCAGCAAAGTGAGTTATCAGTGGTACTACGACTCTATGGGCATTTTCCGGAAATGGCCAGGCAAGGACTCCACCGCCTGGGATAATGGCCGCATGACTCTCCGTGCGTGGTTCGCCAATTCGCAACTTCGGAACGATTCTCTCGACGGCTACACCTGGTACTTCGGGGACACGATGGAAATCCGCAAGTGTTACGGTGTCCTCGACACCATCCACATCCCGCAGGACCCTCCCCTTGTCCTCAAACGAGGCGACACCACCGTGATCCAATATGGCAACGATGGCTATACCTTCGAATTCCTCGACTCGACCATCTGGGGAGCCCGCACACTCTACAGGTCCACATCGGGCCCCATTGACTCCATCCATTCCTCGGAAGTCATGCATACGAAGTACACCTACGCCACCCTGGAGGCCAGCACGGGCATCGCCCGCGTGCAGGAATCTCCAAAGCTTTCGCTCCGTCAAATCGGACGCACCCTCCGCTGGACCGGCACCGTTCCCGACGGCGCATTCATCCGCCTCCATGCCGCCGACGGGCGCCTGCTCGCAAGCATTCTCTGTCGAAACGGCAGTGCGCAGATCGAGCGCTCCCGAGTGCATGGACTCGCGCTGTGGAGCGCCGATGCAGACGGCGTGGTGCTCCAGCGTGGCACGTTCGTCGCGCCCTGAGTATTGGTGCGACAACGTTGCTGAGCTGGCTTCAGACCGCGGAAATTCTTTCCGCCTTCAAAGACATCCTCTCTGGTGACAGCTCCGAAGGGGCGCTGGCCCGCTTCGTGCTCCACAAGGGTGCATGCTCCTTCCCCTCGCACTCAGCCTCGTGATGTCGTGGTCCCTGCCCTACACATTTGCCGAAGAAGAGCGACCGGTCTACAGCACCGTTCCACCTCCCGGCAAGGTGAATCTCATCGTGGCGCACATGGTCTACGACACTTTCTCCGGAGGCGAGCGGGAAAGCTGCTGGGTGGAGCGCGGATCCGGCACTGGACTGCGACGCATCCGAAACAGCCGCGGGATCAACGAAGAGTTCGAGGGATTCGCGAACGGGCTCGAATACCCCGACCGCTCCACGACCTGGGCTGACGACAGCGGTGGCAATTTCGGATGGGTGATCCACCGCATCGCGATCCCTTCCGGAAACCGGTGGAATCTCGATACTTTGCCGGGATACCCCATGCCTAGCCGAGCCCCAGGCATCCCAAACCTGATCCCGCAGGATACTCCCGACTCCTTATTCATCCTGCATGACGAGCAGGGGCGAGAGACCACGCGCAGATCCTATTCGCGGGGCTATTACAGAGCGACGCACAAGGTTTGGGGGCATGGGGGTGTTGTCGTCGAGATCGACTCCAGCTGTCCCATGAACGGAGACTCCTGCAGCAGAATCCGGCTGGATAGCACAACGTGGAAGAACGGTTCGATCGTCGGCAGGATCCAATACTATCTACCCTCGCAAGACTATCCATTGCCCTTTCGGGATTCTTCCGTTTGGGAGGATGGCCGAGTCGTTTTCAATGCAGAGTTTCTCGACTACCACACTCCACAGGACACCTCCACCCAATACATCTGGCACTTCGGCAATGCGCTTGGCGACACGTTGACTGTCACGACCACGCGCGATGGTACGCCCATCGACTCCTTCCATCAGCCACTCGTGACAGTGCCTCCTGTCGAGATCACCCACAAGGGCGACACGATCGCCTTCTATTACCCCGGAGGCGGGACCTTCAAGTACCTCGACTCGACGGTCTGGGGAAGCCAACGCATCTGTCTGCTCGAAGACTTCGATGCGCAGAATCCCAGCGAGGCTGCGGTACACTTGCGCATCTACTACACCTACGCCACCCTCGACGCTTCAACGGGTATCGCCCGCGTGCAGGAACCTCCAAGGCTTACGCTCCGCCAGCAGGGACGCATCCTGCGCTGGACCGGCACCGTTCCCGACGGCGCCACCGTGCAGCTGCGTTCCGTCGATGGCCGCCAGCTCGGTTCGACGAGCTTCCACAACGGAAGCGCCGCGATCGAACGCACACATGCGCAGGGGCTCGTGCTCTGGCTTGTGGAGGCTGATGGAGCGTGCCTCGGTAACGGAAGCATCCTGACGCACTGAGTCGCCCGCACGGCAAACTCTTCCCAGGCCTAAGACCTTCGCCTCAGAAACCATCATCGAGCTTTGTTGGCCTGTTTCGTGCATCTCCATTGAGGCATGCTCCTTATTCCCCTTGTTGCATGCATCGCCTCGTATGTGTCCCTGGAAAATCTCACGCCCTACGAAGTCCCTCCACAAGGCAAAGCGTACCTCGTCATCAAGCGAGAGTATTACGACGAGTCCCTTGGGCGAGTCGAGAGCTGCTGGGTCGAACGCGCGTCCGGAAGCGGGCTTCGCCGTTGCATTACAAGACTTCCAAACCTGCCAATCCGACCCAGTTCGACCTTCGAAGGCTTCGCCAATGGCCTCGAACTTCCTGATCGGATCGTGGAGACACATACGCTCCCGGACTCGATTCGGAAGATGGGGTACATCCTGCGTCGCGAATCGATTCCCTCGGGGAATCATTGGGTCACCGACAGCCTTCCAGGCTGCGAGATCCCATGGTTGCGCAACGATCCGGACTCCGTGATCTCACGCCATGATTCGTTGGGACGCATCGTCGAGCATCGCAGCTACAGCCGTGGAAGATTCTCCGTGCAACACACGCAGTGGGGTCCTTGGGGCCCAATCATGGAGTCCGATTCGAGCGGCAGCGTCGATTCCCACAACTGCACGCAGGCGACATTGGACAGTACTCGTTGGATCGCAGGGCAGATCGCCCACAAAATACGGTACGTGTTCTATGGCTCCACGTTCCCCGCTTCTCGCGACTCGACGGCTTGGGAGGGAGGACGCAAACGCTTCTGGGCCCGATTCGAACCGTACCGATCACCTCTGGACACACCCAGCTGCACCACACGGTACCACGAGGATTCACTCGGCGATACGATCGGCATCGAAACCTGCGGCGGGATCACCGTCGAGAACCGATACTCGCCTGGATCAAGTCCACTCGTCCACTCGCGAGGAGATACGATCATCGTCGATCATGAGATGGATGGCGGCACCCGCTACGAGTATCTCGATTCTGCCGTCTGGGGGCACCCGAGATTTCTGCAAATGGCGATTTATGACTGCCACGAGGGGCTCTGCAAGGACGAGAGCCGCATCGAATACGAATACGCCACCCTCGACGCTTCCACGGGTATCGCCCGCACACCGGATACCCCGGCCATCGCCATCCGGCAGGACGGACACACCCTCCGCTGGACTGGTACCGTGCCCGACGGCGCCACCGTGCAACTGTATTCCCTCGATGGACACCTGCTCGGCTCGGCTCATTTCCAGGATGGTAGCGCCATGATCGGGCGGACACCCGCAGCGGGGTTTGTGTTCTGGAGCGTGGAGGAGGATGGGAAACGACTCGGCAGCGGGAATCTTCTGACGCGCTGAAGCGGCGAACTCTTCGCGTCCAACCAGGCAGCGTCGACAGGTCTTGTCATGGGACTCTACGGCTGGAACGGCGGCACCAACCAGAAGATCCGGATGGAAGGCGGAGGCACCACGCCCGGCGCGCTGGTGCGGCTGCGATGGGCGACGAGGAGAAATTCTGACTCCCGGATTCTGAACATGCCGTCTCCGCAGGCTTCGAGAACCTCAACCAGCGGAGGCGGAGCGTTCGTCATCTTCCGCTGGAAGATCGCTTGCGTGCGACGGGAAACATCAGCACCCCGACATGACAGATCCTGTCTGGACTGTGGCTGTTCTGCGCGAGCAGCTGGACCTGCCGCCAGAAGTCGGCGACCCAACCGCGCAGGATCGGAAGCTCCGACGCTCCGATCGCAACGGTCTGGGTCGAGATCTCGCGTTCCGAAGGCGGAATTTCATCCAGCGCGCGCTCGGCCAGCTGCAGGACGTCGGCCTGGAACTTGCGCACCGCCTGGCGGGGGACGGAGACGCCCTGCACGATGTGCGCGTCGCGCAGACGCCAGACGCCACGCTCGTCGCGGCGCACCAGATCGAGGCTTTCGAGCAGCTCCACCGAGCGGCGCGCCTCCTCTTCGGTGATCGGCGGATCGCACATGCGCCCCAGCGCATCGAAGTCGCCGCGAAAGTTCGCGATGCCGATCAGGCTGCGCACCACCGTGTGCCGCCAATCCAGATAGTAGGCGGCGTGGCGATCCTCCATGGTGCGCGCGTCGAGCCCCTTGAGGTCCATCAGCTTGTTGAAGCTCTCCGAGGTTTCCTTGCGCCCCTTCGCCTTCGTGAAGACCACCAGTTCCTGGAAGAAGTCGGCGTCGCGACCTTCGAGGGAGAAGAGCTTCAGCACGCGCGGGATCACGCGTTCGTGCATGTGCAGCTTGCCCTGGAGGATCTTCACCAGTTGTCCCGCGTCGATCTCCAGCCGGCCAGCCATGAACCGGTAGGAGAAGAATGCGGATTCCTGCTTGCGCGCCTCGTAGGCATCCTTGAGCCAGACGCGGTAGTCGAGGTAGGGAAGCGGCGAAGGGATCACTCCAGCCATCGGATCATCCCCGACGACGCGTTCCAGGAAAGCCATTGGGCGCGGATGAAGTCCGGATGCACCGGGCCGTACATCAGGCGAATCTCGTCGATCGTTCCGACGATTCCTCCACCCACCACGAGCTTCGGTGACGGACAGCGTACGCGCATGGTGTCGTAGGCGAGCGCCGAGCGGTTGGTATCGTCGGGAAGCTCCAGGCGCACGCGCTGACTGGCGGTATCGAACACACCCCCCAGCAGGATCCAGGTCGAGCGCGGGATGGTTGCGGTAGTCTTCGCGGGAGCGGGCGTGCCGGATTGACGCCGCGTCGCGAAGGACGCCTTGAGGGTGTCGGCGGTGTCGCGCAGCGACATGGCCCAGTCGAAGCTGGTGGAATCCGCAGCTCCCTGGCGGAACAGGAAGGCCCGCGAAGCCAGGACCGAATCCACGCGAATGAAGACGGAAACCGTCACGCCGGCGGTGGTCGCGAGGATGGCATCGGAAAGGGTCAGCCGCGACGCGGAATCCAGGTCGAGTCCGCCGTCCAGCGAGGAGGAGAGGTGCGTCCCTTCGCGCACGAAGGTGGAGCCTCGTTCGGTCGAATTCCACCACGGTCGACCGCCGTTGAAGTGCCAGGCTCCGAGCCAGCCGAGAGCCGCCGGAAAGACCGCGGCACCGCTGGAACGACCGGGAGCCCCTGGCTTGCCCCAGTGCATATTCAGAATCTGTCGCGTACTGCCCTTGAAGAGCGAGTCGAAGCGCACCCACACCAGAGCCTGGCGCGTGGAAGGATTCCACGATTCGATCTCGTAGGAGAGGTGGCGACCCACCCCGCTGGAGAAACGCAAGGATGCGCCCTCCATGTCCCATTCGGGAAGGATCGTACCGTCGATGCGCACCAGCAGGGGAACGTCGGCCTGCGCCGACCCCAGATAGCTGGAGGTCGAGGCGAGATCGACGACCGCCGTCTTCAGCCCCTTCCAGGTGGAATAGTCCTCGTCGGCGCCCGTCGATGCGCGCAGCAGGACGGAGTCGCGGGGACGCGAGCGCGTGATCGCGACCGTCGATTCCGCCTGGAACGCCAGGCCACCGGATACCGCCGCAACACCCAGGAACCCAACCCCAGGCGGAATCCCGTCGATCCGAAAATGCCCCGACGCGTCGAGATGCGCCACGTGGGAGGTTCCTGCGACATGGACGACGCCCGACTCCACCACCCCCAGAGAATCACCGTGAACGCGACCAGCGAGGGATGCGTTCCAACCGAGGACTCCCGATCCCAGATCGACCGCGCGGGCCGCTCTCCCCGAAATCGTCGGTGCGAACAGGTGGCCGCAATCGCCTTCCAACGCCTCCACCACCCAGACGTCTGGCGGAAGACTGTCGAAGACGAAGCGCCCCGTCGAATCGGCAACGGCATAGCGCACCACATCCTCCGCGACCGCCGAGTCGTCGGGACTCCACCGGAGACTGCGTGCGACCACGCGGATGCCGTCGGCACCCCGTCCTGCGGAGTCCACCAAACGACCTGTGATCGTGTTGGACGTCCCCGAGGAATTGCCGCCCGCGACGCGCTCGTCGGCGCAGGAGGCGACGCACAGAAAGGCGCACAGCAGGAGCCACGGACGGGACCATCGTCCTCCGGTCGCAACGGCTGCACGCATGGAACCCATGCATCCGATTGTACTTCATCCGGACCCAGACAGCGACGACGCCTTGGCTCCCCCGTGTTGAAATTCTTCAACGCAGACCTTCCCCGACGGCGTGCGGCGGCGCGCTCGAGTCCCCATGTTCTCGTTGGAATCCGGACGCTTCGCCGGATCTCGTCCAGGAGTCTCCATGCGATCTCGCCCGATCCACGCCCTGCCTCTTGTCGCCACCCTGCTGGCACCCGCCGACCTCCTCGCCCAGCGCGTGATGGAACGTCTCGACCGCGGCGTGGTCGCCACGCGCGTGAACGCCACCTCCGCGTTCGTGAGCTGGCGTTCCCTGGCGCTGGACACCTCGGCGCTTTCCTTCAACCTGTACCGCTCCACCGCGGGCGGGACGGCCACGAAGGTGAACGCGACCCCGATCACGGGCGGCACCAACTGGTCGGACGCGGGAGCCGATCTTTCCAAGGCCAACGCCTGGTTCGTGCGTCCGGTCCTTGCGGGACAGGAACTGACCGCAAGCGGATCCTACACGCTGTCGGCGAACGCCGATCAGGAACCCGTGCTGCGCATCCCGCTGAAGTCCTCCAGCCCGCTCTCGGGATTCGCGATCAAGTGGTGCTGGGTGGGCGACCTGGACGGCGACGGCGAGTACGACTTCGTGCTGGACCGGCTCGCGGCTGGGCAGCAGCAGTACCTGGAAGCCTACAAGCGCGACGGCACCATGCTCTGGAGAGCCGGGTTGGGCGCATCCAGCATCGACCCCGACAACATCGAGCCGGGTGCCGGCGCGATCGACGTCGGCCACTGGGACGGCGTCACCGTCTACGACTTCGACAGCGACGGCAAGGCCGAGGTGGCCATCCGCGGAGCCAGCGGCATCACCTTCGGCGACGGAACGCAGTGGACCTACTCCGACGCCGCGGCGGGCTTCGTCTTCATGCTCGACGGCATGACCGGCAAGCAGAAGGCCTGGATCAAGCTCCCCACCGACTTCGCCTCGGCAGGCCCCCTCGCCGCGCGCTTCGGCGTCGGGTATCTGGACGGCGTGCACCCCAGCCTGATCGGCTACATGAAGAACCGCAACGACGACAAATCGTTCAATCTGATGGAGTGCGCCTGGAGCTTCGACGGATCGAAGCTCGTCCAGCAATGGAAGTACAAGCGCGACGCATCGGGAGGCGCCGACGGACACAACACCCGCATCGCCGACGTCGACGAGGACGGCAAGGACGAGGTGTGCGAGATCGGATTCTGTCTCAAGCCCGACGGCACCATCAAGTACGTACTTCCCATCGACCACGGCGATCGCTGGTACATCGGCAAGCTCGATCCCGACCGCCCGGGGCTCCAGGGCTACGGCATCCAGCAGGAGGCGTCCACGGGACTGCTCGCCTACTACTACGACGCGGCCAAGGGCACCATCCTGTGGAAGCACGCGGTGGCGGCAGAATCCACCTTCGACGTGGGGCGCGGCGACGTGGGCGACATGGATCCCCGCTATCGCGGATACGAGGTCTGGTCGTTCGCCGAAGGCCGCACGATCTGGAACGGACCGAAGAATACGCAGACATCCACCGCGGCCGCCCCCTGGCCCTCGCTACGGCTGTGGTGGGATGGCGACCTGCTTTCGGAGCAGGTCAACGAGACCAAGTTCGAGAAGTGGAACTACGAAAGCCAGTCGGTCGTACGGTTGATGACGACCTACAAGAACGGCGCGAGCATGGGCGTCTCCAACTGGCCCGCGTTCGTGGGCGACATCCTGGGCGATTGGCGCGAAGAGGTCGTGTACGTGAACGGCTCCTACGACTCGCTGCTGGTCTTCACCACCCAGACGCCCACGGCGAACCGCATCTACGCCCTCGCCCAGAACCCCGCCTACCGCAGCTGCCTGACATTGAAGGGTTACAACCAGTCGCACCTCGCCGACTTCTACCTGGGCGACGGCATGGCGACACCGCCGAAGCCGAACATCGCGCTGGCCGGCGCGAGCGTCAACCACGCCCCCGTCGCCACCAGCGCCAAGTCGTTCTCGATCCCCGAGAACACCACCGCGGTGGGACAGTACAAGGCGACGGATTCCGACAACGACGCCGTCACTTGGGCGATCGCCGGAGGCGACGATTCGTCCCGGTTCGCGCTCGACAGGACGACGGGTCAGCTCACGCTCCGTACCGCCCCCGATTTCGAGAAGCCCGTGGACGTCGGCACCGACAACATCTACAAGGTCGCCGTGTCGGTCTGCGACGGGAAGACATGTTCGATCCAGTCCATCTCCGTGCTCGTGACCGACGTCTCCGAAGCCGTCTCCACGGACCGGCATGCGGGCGGAAGCGTCCGTACGCGGATCCGCTGGCTCGACCTGCGCGGCGAAGTCGTCGCCGTCGACGAGCAGTGGCTCGATCCGTCGAATCCCCGTCCACGCACCCCGAAAAGCGTGCGCGGCCTCCATTTCGCCCAGCTGCGCTTCGACGATGGCGCTCCGCGCCTGCTGCGCATCCTCGCCGCGGCACCCTGATCCACCCTCTCGTCGCGGCACAAGGCCGCAGGAGGCCCCACCCGGGAGCTATCTTGCTCCCCCAAGACCATGACCGACGAAACCAAGACCTTCACTCTTCTCGACCGCCTCCTCACCGAGGCCAAGATCTCCAACAACGATGTCGTGGAGGCCGCGAAGGGACAGCTGTCCCACAAGAACGTGCAGAAAGCGCGCACGGGCAGCCGCCCCATCAGCGACCTCGTGGCCCGCACCATCTGCAACGCAGCGAACTCGCTCCTGATGCTCGAGGAGCCCATCAAGGTGCGCGACATGTTCCCCGGATACCCGCGCGGCAAGGCGTCCGTCGCTCCGAAGCCCGAGGAGTCCGAGGAAGAGTGAACACCCCAGGACCTCTGTTCGACGCGGAGACGCCGGAGTTCCGTCGAACCGGCGGCGACGTCGCGCAGCGCTCGCGCGCGATCCTGAAGGAAGTCTTCGGATACGACAGTTTCCGTCTCCCACAGGAGGAGATCGTCGAACACGTGGGCGAGGGCGGCGATGCGTTCGTCCTGCTGCCCACGGGCGGCGGCAAGTCGCTGTGCTACCAGATCCCCGCGCTGGTGCGCGAGGGTACGGGGCTCGTCGTGAGTCCGCTCATCGCCCTGATGGACGACCAGGTCGCGGCGCTGCGCGCCAACGGCGTGCGGGCGGCGGCCATCCACTCGGGGCTGGACGGGAAGACCTCGTGGCGCTACGAGCGCGAACTCGAGGAAGGCAAGCTGGACGTGGTGTACGTGGCGCCCGAACGGGTGCTGTCCGACCGTTTCCAGGAAGTCCTCAAGCGCTTGAAGCTTTCCGTGATCGCCATCGACGAGGCCCACTGCGTGAGCCAGTGGGGCCACGACTTCCGGCCCGAATACGTGCAGCTCGGGGTGCTCGCCGACCTGTTCCCCGGCGTGCCGCGCATGGCCCTCACCGCGACGGCCGACGGCCCCACGCGACGCGAGATCGTCGAGAAGCTCGGTCTCCAGGAAGCGCGCGTGTTCACGCGGTCCTTCAACCGCCCCAACATCCGCCTGCGCATCGGAATCAAGGACGAGCCGCGCAAGCAGCTGCTGCGCTTCCTGCGCGAAGAGCACCAGGGCGACTCGGGCATCGTCTACCGGCTCAGCCGCGCCGAAGTCGAGAAGACCGCCACCTGGCTCGCCAAGGAAGGCGTGCGCGCGCTCCCCTACCACGCGGGCCTCCCCGCCGAGACGCGTCGTCGCAACCAGGAGACGTTCCTGCGCGAGGAAAGCGTCGTGATCGTGGCGACGATCGCTTTCGGCATGGGCATCGACAAGCCGGACGTGCGATTCGTCGCGCACCTCGATCTGCCGAAATCCGTCGAGGCCTACGTGCAAGAGACGGGCCGCGGCGGACGCGACGGCCTCCCCGCCGACGCGTGGATGGTCTACGGATTCCAGGACATCGCGATGATGCGCTCCATGATCCAGGGATCCGAGGCCCCGGAGGAGCGCAAGCGCGTGGAGCTGCACAAGCTCAACTCTCTCCTGGGCCTGTGCGAAACCGCGAGCTGCCGCCGCCAGTCCATGCTCTCGTATTTCGGCGAACTGCTCCCCGAACCGTGCGGAAACTGCGACAACTGCCTCGAGCCGCAGCAGACCTTCGATGGCGCCGAAGCCGCCCAGAAGGCCCTTTCGGCGGTAGCTCGCACCGGACAGGTCTTCGGAGTCGCCCATGCGATCGACGTCCTCACCGGGAACATGACAGACAAGATCCGTCTGAATCGCCACGACGAACTTCCCACCTTCGGCGTGGGCAAGGACATGGACAAGCCGTCCTGGAACGCCGTGTTCCGCCAGCTCGCGGCGCAGGATCTCGTGGGCGTCGACATGGAGCGCTACGGAAGACTCTTCCTCACGGAGCGTTCGTGGGAGGTCCTGCGCGGACAGCGCCCGGTGCAGCTGCGCACCGCGGCCGTGCGGGAAGCGAAGAAGGAGAAGAGGAAGACGTCGGCGATCTTCGACGCGGGCATCGATCCCGCTCTCTTCAAGGACCTCAGGCTGCTGCGCTTGGAGATTTCCAAGGAGCAGGGAGTGCCGCCCTACGTGGTCTTCGGCGACCGCACGCTGCAGGAGATGGCCGCCACGCATCCCCGCTCCGAGCTCGAGTTCTCGCAGCTGCACGGCGTCGGCGCAGTGAAGGCCTCGCGCTACGGACCGCGATTCCTGGAGTTGCTCCGGTCGCGATGATCCCGCTCAGCGCGCCAGCACGCGCCACTGCTCCGGTGTGACCACCGGAAAGGCCAGATCGGGACGGATCATCGGGCACATCAGGTTGCTGCCGTCGGGATGATCCCCGAGACCGAAAGCGCGGGCGATCTCGCGGGCGGCGATACGCGCGAGAGAGCGGGATGGAAGCCGTCCATCCTGGCCGGGAAAAGCGAGGATGGGCGCATCCAGCCGCCACCAAGGCGTGAAGCCGAAGGCGCCGGGATCGAAGCCGGGCAGGGTGACCCAGTCGGTAGCGGCAGGGTGGGCATGGCGCATTCCGCCCGGGCGCGGCACCAGGCGATGCGTCCCGTCGCGGTAGGCGCGGACCTGGAAGGTGTCGGGACGCTCACCCTTGCGGCTCGAGACGACATAGGTGCGCAAGCCACCCGCGCCGTCGCGCCAAGGGAGATTCGCGCGCCGGGCCAGGAACAGCGAGGAATCGCCTTTTGACAGATCCCGACCAAGCGTCCAGCCGGTCCGGTTGGGAAGGCCGACCACGACGACCTCGGGGAACGAAGCTCCGCGGGACTGGACCCAGCGCACGAGCGAGTCGAGTTCCGGGTCGGGCGCGGCGCTGTCCATGTTGCGCCGCATGTCCAGCCGTCCGTCGGCGTCGAGGTCCCAGAAAGAGGATTTCCCCGACGGGATGGCGAGAACCCCCGAATCGGCGAAGGAGACCGCCACGCGCAGCGGTGCGAGCAAGCGCGTCGCCTCGCGGGAAAGGGCGCGAAGGGCGGTATCGTCGAGCGGAAGCCCCCCCGCGTGGCGAAGTCCGACGGAAACCGTCCTGGCGACGAGGACATCGACCCGTATGACCCACTTCCGACCGAACAGTCCACCCTGGGAAAGCTGGAAATCCACGCGCCCCGTTTCCCGCGGAGCGACCACGACGCGCGAACCGGAAATCATTCCGGGAAGGTCTCCGCGTCGCACGGAAACCGCCTTGCCATTGGCCACCTCGAGGACGGCCGTATCACCCACCGCGAGCGAAAGACAGAGGGTGTCGTCGACCCGATCCTCTCCGCCCGGAGTGGAAACCACCCGAAGGCCGCCCCCGTGGACGACCAGGGCCAAAAGGAGAAGCAGGCTCTGCACGGGACCCAAGGTAACCGCTCTTCAACGTCGCGCCCCATCGCAGGAGGACGCAAGCCCCGCAAGTTTGCACATTTGGAGTACAGACTTGTCAAACCTTCTTGGAGATTTCATGCCCACATATCCTGTCTGGCCTTGGCTCGCGTTCCTCGGCTTCCTCGTGTTCTTCCTCGTTCTCGACCTCCTCGTCCTCAACCGCAAGGCCCACGCGCCCTCCATGAAGGAGGCTGTCTGGCAGACCATCGGCTGGATGAGCCTGGGCATCCTAGTCGGCATCGGAACCTGGCTGGGCTGGGACCACCTGCGCCCAGGCGCGGAACTGAGCTCGAGCGAAGCGGTCGCCATCTGGTTCCAGGCGTGGATCGTCGAGTACTCGCTCTCCGTCGACAACCTCTTCGTCTTCATCCTCGTCTTCTCCTTCTTCAAGATCCCGCAGCACCTGCAGCACCGCGCCCTCTTTTGGGGAATCATCGGCGCGCTGGTCATGCGCGGCCTCTTCATCGCCGCAGGCACCGCGCTCGTCGCGAAATTCGGCTGGGTGCTCTACCTGTTCGGCATCTTCCTCATCTACACAGGCGTCAAACTCTTCTTCTCCAAGGAAGACGAGAAGCTCGACCCGAGCGAACATTTCGTCATGAGCCTGATGAAGAGGTTTCTGCCTCTCACCGATCGCTTCAACCGCGACCACTTCACCACGCGCATCGACGGCAAACTCTTCTTCACGCCCCTGTTCTCGGTGATCCTGTTCCTGGAAAGCACAGACATCATCTTCGCCGTCGATTCCATCCCCGCGGTCTTCGGCCTGTTCCCCAACCGCCCAGGCGCCATCGACGCATTCCTCGCATTCACATCCAACATGATGGCCATCCTGGGCCTGCGTGCCCTCTACTTCGTGCTCGCCGGCGCCATGCAGGCCTTCCGTTTCCTCCAGACCGGTCTCGCCATCATCCTTGCCTTCATCGGCGTCAAGATGCTGCTCCCCCTTCTCGTGCTCGTATTCCCCGGCCACCACTGGCATGTGCCCATCTCGTGGTCGCTCGGCTTCATCGCCGCGACCCTCGCCAGTTGCATCGTGCTCTCGCTCGTCATCAAGCCGAAGGAAGACGCAGCTCCGTAGCCCGGGAACCTAAGGCGCCGTCGCGTTCCCGCGAGAATGCGACGCCAACATCGCCGCCCCTCCGGATGCCCTACGCTCCCCTCCTTCGAAGGAAGGTGGGCGCGTCCCTGGCGCCCCTTCGAGAATCCAGACTTCGGAGCCGAAACGTTCCACCCGGTCCCATACGCCCGCGCTGCGATCCTCGGCGAGGACGAGCGTACCGCCCACATGCGCGCGGATCTCGTCGTCGCGTTGCTTGCGTACCATCAGCCGCGCCCACGACTCGAGGAAGCGTCGAGCCGAGCGATCGTCCCGCCAGCTCGTGCGCCACGCCAGCGACAAGGCGCCGGAATCGTCGGCGAACAGCGCGAACGAATCCGAGACCATTCCCCTCGTGACGGAATCCGGTGAAAGGTCGACTCCCTGGCGGAGGAAGACGTCGGCGCGGACGGAGCCGGGAGGGATCCACTCCTGCGAACCACCCCACAAGGAGAAGAGGATGTTCGCGTACACCGCCCCGATCCGTCCCCGATGGATGCGTCGCCATCCGTCGGGGAGGATCTCGAGGGGCGCGAGATCGAGGGCGCGTGGCAGGAAGCAGCTCGCCCCCTGGAAGAGGAAGCACGCCGAAGCGCGCGGAGGATGCGCCCACCAACGGTCGATCGCGGCCCAACCGCCCGCGACCATGCGCCGCGAGAGGACGTACGCGCCCTGCTCGTAGGGATGGAAGACGGGAATTGTCACGATCTCCGGATCGAGGCCGTCTCCGGCCCGCAGGCTGTCTCGATAGGCGCCGAGGGGAAAGGCCGGAAGCTTCCGCAGGAGGGAATCCCTGTCGGGCGAGGCGTACATGGTCTCGACCAGTCGGGCTTCGCCTTCGATGAGGTACTGCAGCGCCAGACGGCTGTCGATGCCGTTCGCCTCGGCCATGCGCCGCGCGAGATCGAAGCGCTGGTCCTGCATGGCATGGACGAGTTCGTGCACGACCGTGATGTCGAGCTCGTCCGCGGAATCGTCCACGTCGTCGACGACCCACAGGACGCCGCGCGCGTAGAAGGCTCCGATGGACGCGCGATCGATGGAGTCGGCCGAATGGTCGTTCCCGTCGAGGGTGTCGATGAAGCCGAAAGCCCAGAGGAGTTCGTTCCACGCCGTGTCGGCGGGATCGCCCTTCTCGAAGGCGGTGGAGTCGTAGACCTCGAGCAGACGGGTTCGCGGAACATAGCGCCCCTGCACGGAGCGCAGGAAACGGGCGCCGCGCAACCGTTCCACGACCGTCTGCAGCGAGTCGATGCGATGCCGGAGATCGGGTGGCGTGAGATCCTTTTCGGACCGGGAACACCCCGCTCAGAAGATCGCGCCCCCCAGGAACCCGGCGAGAAGAAATCGCAATGCGACGGATCCTGTCATCGAGGAAGGCCGGGGATCCTCGGCGGCGGCAGCGGGATCGGAGGCCGCGGCGGCGTCCACTCGCCGCCTCCGAAGGAAGAGCCCGCTCCGCGCGCAGCGAAGACGGTGCGATCCGGAAGATCCAGGAGCCCAGCAGCCAGCACGCGGGCCTCGACGATGGAGAACCCCTCGGCGATCGCGACCTCGCTTCCGCGCACTTGCACGAAGGCGCTGCGGGAGCTGTCGATGGTCGAGGCCGTCTTGAGGGTGTCGGCAACCGAAGCGTGATACGTCGTGCCCCATGCGGAGCGGCGAGTCGCCCGTCCGGTCCACCAGCTGCGCGCGAACGCCTTCGCCGAAGCGGCATCCTTCCACGAAGTCCTCCATAGAAGCGCATTGCCGGAATCGCCATGGAACGTCCAGAAGCGATCGCCTCGCCATTCCTCGGCAAGCGTCTGCAGATCCTGGAACGGATCGAGAGAACCGTATAGGATGGAGCCCAGATAGAGCGCTCCGAGACGCCCCGTCTGCAAGGCCCGCCACGCGCCGGAGACCGCGGGGCAAGCTCCCGGATTCCAATCGCGCAAGCTGTCGGAGAGGAACGGATGGATGGCCGCGCGCGTGGTGCGGAGACGATCTGTGTAGATCGAGTCGACGCCAGACCAGCCGCTGCGGACACGCCGCGCCGAAATGAGATCGGCTCCCAGATAGTACGGAGCCATCTGGGGGAGGATCATCGTCATGGGAAACCCGTTCTGATCGGCCCACGACTCGAGACCCGCCGCGAGCTGGTCGACCGTCATGGAGTACGCATCGACCCATTGCTTCATCGCAAGCGCCGACGTATCTCCGGTCAGAACCGCCGTCGTGACATATTCCGCCTCGCCTTCCGTGGCGTATGTGAAGGCCATGTCCTCGTCGGCCTCGCGCGACTGCGCGTAACCGGCGTCCAAACCGAAATTCTGGTCCTGGAGAGCATGGACCATCTCGTGCACGATCGTGTACACGCGGTCTTCCTCGTTCCCGTCGTCGATGACGTAGAGGGTCTTGTTCTGGGAGAGATAGAAGCCCTGGACGGTGCTTGCGTCGAAGGAACTCTGCGCCGCATCCCACTGGCCCATCGAATCGGCCATGCCGAGGATGACCATCGTGCGTTCGGTCATTTCCCAGTCGGGATCGTTCGCGGAAGCGCCCCCGTACAGACCTGCAAGCGCAGACATGAGCGAATCGTAGCGGGCTCTCGGAATATTCGTTCCCCGAACGATTCCCGTGAATTCCATGCCTCTGACCGCTTCGATGCGGGACAACACCGATTGCATCACGGAATCGACCCACGCTTGTCCTTGGGCCCGCTTCGCGGGATCGAGGGCCGCATCCTCGTCCGTGGAGAGCGTCCTTTCAGGGGCGCACGAAACAAGAAACACGCTTGCGAGAAACCCCGCGAAAGGCGATACGCGCAGAGGAAAACGTGAGGTCATGCCCGCAAAATACTCCGGAAACCACCCGTTTCCCGGCCGAATCGATTCGCTCCGGAATTCAGGGCACCGGTTGATACAGAACCATTTCGGTTCTATTTTTAACCAGAGAGACGAAAACTCCGGCAGAATGGCCTTTCCACCTGCGCGGACGACACGACCGGCTGAAGGGGAATCCACGATGAGCGACGTCCTTCTGGAAATCAACGGATTGCGAGCCAGGGCCGGAACCACGGAGATTCTCAAGGGACTCGACCTCGTCGTCCGAGCGGGCGAAGTCCACGCCATCATGGGCCCCAACGGGTCCGGCAAGAGCACGCTGAGCCAGGTGCTCGCAGGCAACCCCGCCTACGAAATCACCGGCGGATCGATCCGCTACAAGGGCCAGGATCTGCTTGCCCTCGAACCGGAGATCCGCTCGCGCGAAGGGGTGTTCATCGCGTTCCAGTATCCCGTCGAGATCCCCGGCGTCGCCAACAACTATTTCCTGCGTACCGCCCTCAACGAACACCGCAAGCACAAGGGGCTTCCGGAACTCGACGGCGGAGCCTTCCTGAAGCTGCTGAAGACCAAGATGAAGGACGTCCACGTGGACCCGACTCTCATCTCCCGTTCGCTGAACGAAGGCTTCTCCGGTGGCCAGAAGAAACGCAACGAAGTCCTCCAGATGCTCGTCCTCGAGCCCGTGCTCGCCCTCCTGGACGAGACCGACTCCGGACTCGACATCGACGCACTTCGCGACTGCGCCGCGGGCGTGAATACCTTGCGTTCGCCGGAACGCGGCTTCGTGGTGGTCACCCACTACCAGAGGCTGCTCGACTACATCGTGCCGGATTTCGTCCACGTCCTGCACAAGGGGCGCATCGTGAAGTCGGGCGGCAAGGAACTCGCGCTGGAGCTCGAGGAGCGCGGCTACGAATGGGTCGAGGCGGAATCGCCATGACGGCGGCATCCGAACCCGCATGGCTCGTGGAGTCGCGCCGCGAAGCCTCCAGCGAAGCCCTCCGCATCGGCCTTCCCGACCGATCCAGCGAGGACTGGAAGCACATCGCGCCGCAGGATCTCCTCCCCGAATGCGCCGATGCCGAGGAGGGAGAGATCGTGCGCCTCGCGACGGAATCCGTCATCCCCGACGCGTGGGCGCGCCTCGTCTTCGCGGGCGGGCGCTTCCGTCCCGAGCAATCCCTTCTCCCCGAGACGTCCGGGGACTGGAGCATCGCCCCCTTGTCGAACGTCCTCGGCACGCACGGCGAGGAACTCGCGCTCCTCCTCGGCGCCTGCGACCCCGCCGACAATGCGCTGTCGACCCTTTCGCGCGAACGATGGACCGACGGGTTGTTCCTGCGCGTGGCCGACGGCGTCTCGCTGCCAGGTCCGGTGCAGGTCGTCGATGTGGGATCGGGGAGTTCGTGGCTGCGCCACGTCGTCGCCTTGGGCGCGTCCGCCCGCGCGACGCTTCTTGAAACCCACGTCTCGCCAAGCGGAATCACGACGGGAAGCCACACCGCCACCGAAGCGCGTCTGCCCGCCGGATCCCGCCTGGAGCACATCCGCATGCAGCTGGGCTCGCCCGAGGCCCGCTCCTGGAACGCCCTCTCCGCGCGTATCGCCGGACACGCCGCGCTCGAAGCGCGCCACTTCGGAATGGGTGGACGCGCCACCCGCACCGAGATCCACGCCGACCTCGAGGAACCTGGCGCGGAACTCGCGTTCGAAGGGCTCGTGGCCGCGCACGAGGACGATCTCGCCGACGCGCTCACTTCGGTGCGCCATCTGGCCCGCGACTGCACCTCTCGCCAATTGTGGAAATCCCTCGCCCAGGATCGCGCCACGGCGTCGTTCGCCGGGAACGTCTTCGTGGCCAAGGGTGCCGACGGCACATCGGCGACGCAGTCCAACCGCAACATCCTGCTCGCCCGCAGCGCCACCATTCACTCACGCCCGCAGCTCGAGATCTGGGCCGACGACGTGAAGTGCTCGCACGGTTCGGCCACCGGCAAGCTCGACGAGAAGGCGCTCTTCTTCCTCCGCTCCCGCGGACTTTCCGCATTGGACGCGCGCCGCGTGCTCGTGAAGGCCTTCGCGGACGAAGTCCTCGGGAAGATCGCCTGGGAATCCACCCGGATGCGCCTCGAATCCCTCCTTGGAAAGAGGATCTGATGTCCTCCGTATTCACCGATTCCGAAATCGCCGCCCTGCGCGCGCGCTTCCCCATCCTCTCGCGGACGGTGCACGGGAAGCCCCTGGCCTACCTCGACAACGCCGCCTCCAGCCAGGTGCCGGAATCCGTCATCGAGGCGATGTCCACGTTCGAGCGCACCAAGCGGGCGAACGTGCACCGCGGAGTCCACCAACTCTCGCAGGAAGCCACCGAGGTCCACGAAGGATCGCGCGACCGCGTCGCCGCGTTCATCCACGCTTCGCGCCGCGAAGAGATCGTGTTCGTGCGCGGAGCGACCGAGGCGATCAACCTGGTGGCGAACACCTGGGGCGCATCGAACCTGAAGGCCGACTCCGTCGTCCTCGTGGGCGAACTCGAGCACCACGCGAACATCGTCCCCTGGCAGATCCTTTCGTCGCGCATCGGTTTTTCCATCGAGAAGATCCCCGCGCTCGACGACGGCACGCTCGACCAAGACGCCTACCGGACTCTCCTCGAAACGCGCCAACCCAAGCTCGTCGCGGTGCAGCACGTCTCCAACGCCATCGGCACGGTGAACCCCGTGCGCGAAATGGTCCGTCTCGCGCACGAGCACGGCGCCACGATCCTCGTGGACGGCGCGCAGTCGGTACCCCACATGTCCGTCGACGTGCAGGACATCGGCAGCGACTTCCTCGTCTTCTCGGCGCACAAGATGCACGGTCCCACGGGTCTGGGCGTGCTATGGGCGCGATACGACCTGCTGGAAGCCATGCCGCCTTGGCAGGGCGGCGGCGACATGATCGATCGCGTCTCCTTCGCGGGCACCACGTTCCACGAACCGCCCTGGCGCTTCGAGGCCGGGACGCCCAACTACGTCGCCTCGGCGGGCATGACGGCCGCGCTCGAGTTCCTCGAAGAGACCGGCCTGTCCCGCATCCACGAACGCGAGCAGGAATTGCTGCGGCACGCCATCGAAGTCCTCGCCCCCATTCCCGGATTGCGTCTCCTCGGATCCGCGCCGGAGAGGGGCGGGCTCGTCTCCTTCGTCCTGGAGGGGATCCACCACTACGACGCGGGCCTGTTCCTGGACCAGATGGGGATCGCCGTTCGCACGGGCCACCACTGCGCCCAGCCCGCCATGGATCGCTTCGGCGCAACGGGAACCATCCGTGCGTCGTTTTCCGTCTTCAATCTGGAGGAAGAGATCGACCGGCTCGCCGCCGGCGTCGTGCGCCTCCGGAAGGTCCTGGGCTGAGGAGTAGCCATGCCGATCGCCGACACCATCGCCGAACGCGAATCCGAGATCGTCGAGGAGTTCGGACTCTTCGACGAATGGCTCGACAAGTACGAGCACATCATCGAGCAGGGCAAATCCCTCGAGGGAGTCGATCCCGAATTCCGCAACGACACATACAAGGTGAAGGGATGCCAATCGCAGGTGTGGCTCCAGCCCGGCACGCGCGACGGACTCGTGGTCTTCAAGGCCGACTCCGACGCCGCGATCACCAAGGGCCTCGTGGCCATCATGGTGCGGGTCCTTTCGGAACAGCCCGCGGCCGCGATCGCCGCGGCGCCGCTCGACTTCCTCGAGAAGATCGGACTGCGCGAGCACCTCTCGCCCACGCGAGCCAACGGCCTCGCGAGCATGGTCAAGCAGATGAAGCTCTACGCCGCCGCGATCGCCGCGCAGGAGGCCGCCCATGGATGACGCGAACGAACGCGAGCAGCTTCGCGAGAAGGTGATCGAGGCCCTGCGCACGGTGAAGGATCCGGAGATCCCCGTGAACATCCACGACCTGGGCCTGATCTACGAGATCGATGTCCAGCCCTTCGGAGTCGTGGGCATCCGCATGACGCTCACCGCACCCGCGTGTCCCGTCGCCGACTCCATCGTGAAGGAAGTGCAGGACAAGGTGAACGCCATCCCCGAAGTGTCCGGCGCGTACGTCGAACTCGTCTGGGAACCCGCATGGACGAAGGCGCGCATGAGCGAAGACGCGCGCCTGGAGTTGAACCTGGACTGACGAGGCTACTTGACTTCGACTTCCTTCACCGCCGCCGTCACCGCCGACTTTTCGACGATGGCGAGCCCGCCCGGAAGTTCGCCGACCAGCGTGACCGCCATCGCGGAGGACTTCTGCGTGGCGGGAGCGGTGCCTTCGCCCTTGATCTGGGCATCGACCCAGAACTTCTTGAATTCGGCGGGGCTCATCCCCATGACGTCGTTCAGGAACGCCACCATGGCCGGATTCGATTCGGGAAGCACGAACGGAACGGCCTTCACCGAGCCGAGCTGTCCCTTCTTGCCGGTGTAGATGCGCTTGAGGTCGGCCTTGCTGACGGAGGCCACGCTCTGCGACGAATTGACGACGACAACCCAATCACCACCCAAGGCGGCGGAAGCGCAGAGAGCGGCGAAAGCGAGGATCTTCTTGATGTTCATCACGGTATTCCTTCCTTTCCCGGTTCTCAAAACGCCACCGAAACCTGGGTGGACCAGGCGCTGACATCCATGTCGCCTTCGTCGACACCGTCGATGACCCAGTACTTGTCGTCGTAGGTGTAGCGCAAGCTCGTGTACTCCGTCTTGATGTGCAGGTTGGAGAAGATCGTCGCGTTCAATCCGAAGACGATGGCGGAGAATCCGTCGAGCCCGGCGTAGTTGAACGAACCGGAAGCGCCCTCTCCATCGACCGACGAACCGAGCGATTCGTACATGCCGTAGGGAGTCAGCGTGAGAGCGTCGTTGATCGGCTGGCTCCAGGCGACGAGCCCGTACCAGCCGATCAGTTCGGAGGAACCGTCGGCCAGCTCGTTCTCGCGATGCCGGAAATTGACTTCACCTTGCACGAGAAGCTTCGAGACTTCGATCTTCGCGTCGCCACCCACGGCGTATTCGCGCTCCTTCTGCGTGTAGACGTCGTTGACCTGGACGTCGGCGAGCCGATCCGTGGCGGCCTCCTCGACGGCTTTCGTGACCTCGGTCACGTCGTACTTCTTGCGGCAGGAACCGTTGTAGTAGGAGGCGCCCAAGGCCACCGACCGCAGCAGGTCGAGCTTCACGCCGATGTGGCCGCCGTAGGCGAGATCCGTGAACTTGTCGAGCGCCGCGCCGTTCTGCGTCCCGGAGACGCGCGTTTCGGCACCATCGATGCGCCCTCCCGAAACATATCCGGAATAGAGCAGATCGTGATCGCCCATCGGCATCGATCCGAATCCCATCACGCCCGTCTGGGACTCGGGGAAGATCGGAGTGATCGTCGTCTGGAACGGCTGGCGCACCGTGAGCACCACGGGCGATCCGTGATCGACGTTCCAGACGCCGGCCGGAGTGATGAACTTGCCGAACCGCAGACGGAAGGGATCCACGATGTTCAAGTCGACATACGCTCGCTCGATGTTCAAGCCGAGCTTGTCGCTTCCTGTCACGCTCTTGCTTTGCGAATTCAGGTCGGCGATCTTCTGGTCGGCCGCGGCTTCGATCACGCCCTGGATGGAATCGCGGACAGCCTGCGGATAGCTGGAGGGGATCCTCGCCATCTGCGCCTGGACGATGATGGCCTTCGCCTGCTCGTTGGAGATCGCGGCACCCTTGTAGGTGAAGCTCACCTCCCGGGTATCGGTCGGCACTTCGTAGGAAGGGCGATTCAGGAATCCGATCTCCACGAGAGCGGACACACGGTCGTTGGGCTTGAAATCGAAGTACACGTTCGCGTGGGTCAGCTTCAAGCTGATGGTGTCCTTGCCGACGTAGCGCTTGATCATCCCGTTGTTGAAGAACATCCAGTCGAACTGGCCGTCGGCGAAACCGTAGATCTTGGTCTGGCTTTGCGCGTAGCTCCCCCCGGCCGCAAGAGCCAAGATGGCCGCTAGTGTTCTCGTGATTCTTCTCATCGCCTGCCTCCATGGATGGGCGCCACCAAACGCGCCCAGATTACGGCATCCCTCCCGAGAACGGGACTCGCGCGGAGGGTGACTGTCGCGAATCCATCCTTCCATCCACCGCGTTCTCCTGTCAAGAGTTTTCCCGCCGCATGCCTCGCGCTTGCAAGCAACTCCCGTTCGCAGGCACGCGCCCTCGGAACTCCCATCCCTCTTGGTTCCGCAGCGCATCCGTTCGCAAGAAGGATTTCGAAACATGTGCGAAGGTGGACATTCCATGGCTAGACTATTGACTGAAATGGCACGGACATCCGTCGATCCAAGACCGGCTCCAGATATCTTCCGCTACTCGGATGGCCGGCAATATCTCCACGACTGGTGGGACTGGAAAAAGGTCGTGTCGCCACGCACGTCCTTCCGCGGCTTCGCTCTGCGCGCCGAGTCCAGCTCGAGCCTGCTGAAGGATGTCCTGGAAGGTCGACGTCGCCTCACGGCGGAAAGCGCCGCCAAATTCGGAAAGGCCATGGGCCTGGGGGAGCGCGAGCGCGCCTACCTCGCGACCCTCGCGGTCTTCTGCGGTGCGCGCACCATGGACGAGCGCAACACGGCATTCTCGGAACTCACGCGACTGCGCCACGAGTCGTTCGTGAAATACCTCCAGCCGAAGCAGTACGTCGCATGGACCTGGTGGCACCACATGGCGATTCGCGAGCTCGTCGGCCTGGCCGACTTCAAGGAAGATCCCGGCTGGATCGCCTCGCGCCTGGAACCGTCCATTTCCTCGCACGAAGCGACCAAGGCTCTCGACGACCTCCTCGACCTTGGACTCGTCAGTCGTGATTCCGCGGGGAAGCTCATCGCGACGGATCGCGCGATCTCGTCCGAGTACGAGGTCCCGAGCCCCGTCGTCCGCAACTTCAATCAGCAGATGATCCAGCTCGCAATGACGGCCCCCGATCGGATCCCTCTCGAGAATCGCGAAGTCAGCGGCCTCACCTTGGGGTTGTCGCAAGAGTGTTTCGACCGCATCAAGGAACGCATCCGCATCTTCAAACAGGAAGTCCTGGGCATGGTCCTCGAAGATCGAAGGCCCTCCTCGCTCGTCGCTCAATTAAACTTCCAGCTCTTCCCTCTGGTCCGTCCACCGGAGAATCACCCACCAAAAGCCGCACAACGCGCCGTTCCACAGGCGCGCACGAGAACCCGCCCATGAGGCACGCCACCCTCTTCACCATGTTTCTGCTCCTTGCCGCATGCGGGAACGATCGCACCGCAGGCACCGGAAGCCAGACGGGAAACAGCCTGAACAGCGTGGTTGCCGGACGTCTTCTCAAGTCGGACTCCACGACGCCTGACGAGGGTGACACGGTCCTTCTGAAGACATCGGATTGGACAGGAAACGCCAACGATGCGATCCCTCGCATGAACGTGACGGACTCCCTCGGTCGCTTCCATTTCGAAGACGTCCCCGCCGGCACATGGATTCTCCAATCCTGCGAACGACGGGACGGTTGGATGAGAACGCTGCACGTCTTCGCGGACCAGGACACGGTCCTGCCTGACGGAGTGCGGAGCGAATACGGATCCCTTGTCGTCACCATCAGTCTCAACGATTCGCTCAAGCACATGGGAACCATCTTCGTCCTTGGCTTCGCGGATCGCTGGCCCCTTTCCGTCGCTGGCGCCGCCAAATCCTACACCTTCCGCATCGACGATCTCCCTCCCGGAAAGCGCAGGCTGGTCGTACGCGACAACGCCGACTCCGTCCTTCTGGAAGCGGAGGGACACGTCCAGTCCGACATGGTCGATTCCGTGAAGGAATGGGAAATTCCCGATGGGGACGAAGGAGTCGATTAGTGATGCGTCCATCGCTCGCCCTGGGAGCATTGATTCTCGCCTCCTGCCAAGCCCCGGTCGTCCATCGCGACTGGGCCGCCATGGATTGCAACTTCGCCGCGACCATCCACGGAACAGGATCCATTCCAAGCGAAGCGGCGCTCGACTCCTTGCAGGCGATGTCCGAGGAGCTCGAGAGCGTCTTCAGCGACTACGCCCCCCAAGGGCCCCTCTCGATCCTGCGCGGACGCAAAGGAGACACCGTCTCGCCCGATCCGCGCATTGTCGAGGTCCTGCGCGGAGCGCTCCCGGCCATGGCCGCTTCCCGCGGCACGCTCGACATCGGTCTCCACGACCTCAAGGCGCTCTGGGCCCTCGATGCGCCCGACCCACGCGTTCCCGATTCCGCGGCCATCGATTCCGTCCTGCGCCGTCGATACGGCGGCAAGACGGATTCCGTCTCGAAGGATACACCCCCGTTCGAGATCCTGGCCGACGGTCGAGTCGTTCTGCACACCGACAGTCTCCCCATCGATCTGGGAGGCGTGGCCAAGGGCTGGGCGGTCGATCGCATGTCCGACGCGCTTGTCCGCCTGGGCTTCCCCGTCCACCTCATCCAGGGTGGCGGCGAGATTCGCGCACGGGGGCGCAAGACCTCCGGCGCGTGGAATATCGGGATCAAGAACCCGCGCGTCCTCTCCAGCCTGGCGGCCTTGGTCGAATTCGACACGGGCTTGGCGATCTCCACCTCGGGCGACTACGAGCGATTCTTCCGGAAAGACGGCGTACGCTACCACCATATCTTCGATCCCGCCACCGGGCGTCCCGCGCGCAACGGCGTGGTTTCGGCGAGCCTGCTTTGCGACAGCAGCGCCACCTGCGACCGCTGGTCGAAATCCATGTTCCTCCTGGGCCCGGAACGCGGGAGGCGCATCGCCGACTCGCTGGGAATCGCCGTCCTCTGGATCTTCGAAAGACCAGACGGACTCTGCGGGACCGCCACGCCCTCCTGGGGAAATCGACTGCATCGCGACACGCTTGTCGAATGTCCTCATTGATCCGCGTGTAGATTGCCGGACGATGGCAGACTCCGACCGTCCGCGTTTTCTCCTGATTCTCGACTCCGTATTGCTTGCCGCGCTGGTCGTCGGAGGCGCATGGCTCTCTTGGAGCTTGTTCACCGCACCCGGCGGTGCGCGAGCCGTGGTCTGGATCGGCGGGCACCGCGCCGCCTGGTACCCGCTGGACGGAGCGACCCGGATCGATTCCGTCCAAGGCGCCCTGGGCCCTCTGGTGCTGGAGCATGGCGAAGGACGCATCCGCGTGCTGCAAGCCCCCTGTCCCGGCCATCTGTGCATGCGGCAGGGAGCGGTGCATCGCGTAGGCGAGAAGCTCGTCTGCGTCCCCTCGCGGATCGTGGTGACCATCGAAGGCGACGAGACGACGGATGGCCTCGATGCCGTCCACTGACCGCACCCCCGGCACGGGTCTGTTCGCGGGCGCGTTGCTCGCCACCTCCGGTCTCCAACTGGTCGAACTGCTGTTGCCACGCATCCCCATCATCCCGTGGATGCGTCCCGGCTTCTCGTGGATCGTGATCCTGCCCTTCCTGCTCGACTTCGGGGTGCTCCCGGCGCTCGCCCTGTTCCTATGTCGCAACCTCCTCTCGATGGCCTTCGGAGGCCAGCCGGCCAGCACATTCCTCATCTCCTCCGTGGCGGGAGGAATCGCGATCGTCTGCGTCGGGCCACTGTTGCGCTTTCTCACGCGTCGAGGCTGGCTTGGTCGCGGCGGAGCCAGCATCCTTCTGGCTTCGACCTTCAATGCGTTGCAACTTCTGCTCGTCGCCGAGATCCTCGTGGGCAGCACGGGATACTTCATCCAGATCGGCCCGTTGCTTCTGTGGTCGGCCTTCTCCGGCCTCCTTGTCGGCTGGCTCTCCCTTCCTCTCGGGGCTGGACGCGGCTGGGATCTTCTGTCGTCCCTGGCCCCGAATCCCGATGGATCGCACCTCTCCGCGGGATCCATCCCCGCGAGTCTTCTCGCCGCGTTCGCCATGGTCGCGAGCCTGCTCGTTTCCGACCTCCGCCTGCTCGCCATCGCCCTCGTCTCCGCGATCCTGTGGGGGCGCAAGCCCATTCTGCGCGCGCTCTTCCACACGTGGCCCTTCCTTCCCTATCTCGCCTGGTTCCACCTGCGGGGCACGCCAGGCGATCTGGTCTCGGGAACCTGGATCACGCGGCAGGGCATCGAACAGCTCCTCGCACAGACGCTGCGCCTGTGGAGCTTCACCGCCTTCGGACGGATTCTGTCCGAGCGGCTCCCTTGGGACCGTCTCCTGCGCCTGGACGCCCCTTGGGCGCGCGGATTCGCGCTCGCCCTGCCGCGCATGCCGTTTCTCTTCCCCGCGGCGCTGGGCGCAGGCCGCGCCTGGTGGCGGGAAGGACGCTCCTCGGGACTTCCGGGACTGCTGCGAAGGTTCGGAGAACGGCTCTGACGCTGATCGAGCTCGTCGAAGAGCTCGACCAACGGCCTGTCACACCAGGAACAGGTTGTCCCGATGCACGATCTCCTGCGGCGCGACGCGTCCTAGAAGACCCTCGATGTCGCCGGAGGAATGTCCCTCGATGCGTGCGATCTCCGCCGCCGAGAAGTTCGTCACGCCACGCCCGATCGGATCGCCGGCGAGGGTGCGCATCTCGACCACGGTGTTCGCGGCGAACGAGCCCTCCACTCGCGCCACGCCCGCGGGAAGCAGGCTGAGCCGACGATCTCGCACGGCCTTCACCGCGCCGTCGTCGAGGACGAGCACGCCCTTGGGCGTGGAGACGAAACGGATCCAGCGCTTGCGGCTGCCGAGCTTCTTCTCGGAAGGGAGGAACAGCGTCCCCACGGGATCGCCCGCCACGATGCGCGCGAGATCGGCGGTGAAGCCGTTGGCGATCACGCAAGCGCCGCCGGATTCCGTCACCGTCTTGGCGGCCACGATCTTGGTGATCATGCCGCCCGTGCTCGCGACGCTGCCCGCGCCGCCCGCGAGCGACTCGATCTCGGGCGTGACGCGCGCCACCACGGGGATGAGCGTCGCGTCGGGATCCGTCTTGGGGTTCGCCGTGAAGAGGCCGTCGATATCGGAGAGGATGACCAGCAGGTCGGCTTCGAGGAAGTGGCACACGTCCGCCGAAAGGCGGTCGTTGTCGCCCACCTTGATCTCGGCGGTGCCCACGACGTCGTTCTCGTTGACCACCGGCACGACGCCGTGCTTGAACAAGGCTTCGGTGGTGCGCCGGATGTTGCCGAAACGCTCCGGATCGCGGAAATCCTCGGCGGTCAGCAGATACTGCGCGATGGGAACCCCGCTGCGTCCGAAGACCTCGTCGTAGGCGTGCATCAGGCGGATCTGGCCCACGGCCGCGCAGGCCTGCTTCTCCGCCAGGGCCTTCGGCTTCTCGGAGTAGCCCAGCGCGCCCATCCCGACGCCCACGGCGCCCGACGTGACGAGCACGACCTCGCGACCGTCCGTACAGATGGACAGGATCTGCCCGACCACGCGCTCGAGCTGCTCGATCGCGAGCCCGCCATTCTCGTGGGTGAGCAGACGCGTGCCCACCTTCACGACGATGCGTCGCGCTTCCGGCAGGAGCGACGCGCGCAGCCCCCCGCTCACGCGACGTCCCCGTGCAGGATCGCGGCGGCTTCGGGCGCCAGGAACCGACCATCGAAGAGGGCCTTGCCCACGATCACGCCTTCGATGCCGGGCGCGCCCAGAACGCGCGCGGCGTGCAGATCGGCGAGCGACGAGATGCCGCCCGAGACGATGGTCCCGAGGCCCGTCGCGGCGGCGAACTCGGCCGTGGAGGGAAGGTTGGGTCCTTGTAGCATGCCATCGCGGGCGATGTCGGTGAACACGCAGGAACGGATTCCGAGAGCCTTCATGGCGCGTCCCAGGTCGTGGGCTTTGAGGCCTTCGCCCTCCACCCAGCCAGCGACCTTCACGATGCCGTCGCGGCAGTCGATTCCCACGATCACGCGCTCCGGCCCGAACCGCTTGAGCATGGACTCGACCACAGTGGGATCCTTCGCGGCCACGGTACCCGCGATCACGCGGCTCACGCCCCATTCCTCCAGGGCGCGCGCGGCATCGTCCACGGTACGGATGCCACCACCCAGCTCCGTCGGGCACTTCACGGCGTCGACCATGCGACGCACCGCTTCGCCGTTCTTCGCCGACCCTTCGAACGCCGCGTCCAGGTCCACCAGATGGATGCGATCGGCCCCGCCCTCGGCCCACTGGGCCGCGATCTCCCACGGCGCCTCGCTGTAGACGGTCTTCTGGTCCTTGCGTCCCTGCACGAGACGCACTGCGCAACCATCCATGAGATCGACGGCGGGAAGGAACTGGAGCTTGTTCATAAGACAGGGAAATGTCGTAAACCTGCGGAACGTCGTCTTTCCCATGAATCGATTGCGGGTATGAAGAAGCGGCAATCGTGAGACGGAGCGACGAGGGTGAGACGGCCTCGGAGCCCGCATAAACACTGGGTTTCGCTGTCTCACGACCCCGCTCGTAGAAATTTCGTGCCAACGCAAAACCGGAAGGCGCTTCGCCCGTCCGTCTCAAAACCCCGCAAAACCGGAAACATTCCCAGGATGCAGAGGTATCGTCTCAAATCGACGTGGAAGGTGCATGAAATGGGCGTTTGAGAGGGGTTTAGGGCTTCCCGGCCGCGTCAGCCTGTCGCCCAGGTCGTGTCGCCCTTGTCGTCCAGCTATCCGGAAATTTCCGGCCCCGACAGCGGGAACGCATCATTCCTCCTCGGAAATTCCGCTCTGAGGCCCTCGATAATCATCCGAACGTGATCCCAACGGAAGTTCCGGTGGGCTCGGAAACGCCAAAGATGGCCTTAAAGTTAGGCGTAAGTCTTTGGTCCAGATGATAAGAACCATTCAGTAGACGACCCACCGATGAATTCATAAACTCCAGACTTCAGCACACAGGCCACTCCAGATGGTTGACCCGCCGGATACGAAATAAAATAATTGTGGGAGGTGCCGTACATGCCCGAGAACTCGATAGTATGCCCCGTAGCAGGATAGATTCGATGTCCTACTGATCCGTAAGCACGCACGACAATCTTCAGGGATATTCCCTGTGTCGGAGCCGGAAGAGTCAAAACAAGATCTGAAGCACTAGTTACGATGGCTAGCGAAGATTGGTTGAGAGTCACACTTGCGGTGATGCTATCATATGGGTACAGCACCGACTTAGGCGAGAGGGATCCAGTGGTTTGAATTCCTGTCGCGTACACATTGTCGAAATACCCGGCGTAGGCCCAGGCCTGCGAATATCTTTTGGTGGTGGATCCCAGACCATAGGCCATCGTCGTGGATGGTAGGATATCCTGGGAATTCAATGTCGCAGGAATTACGAACGTTGTCCCATCGTATCCGACCGTTGGCCCGGATGTGCCAAATTTAATATATGCTTTTGTTGGATCGTTATTCCCTTTAAGCTGAAGGCCATTAGATACCCAACAGTCTCCGATCCAGCAATCATCCCCCAATTTTATGTTATCGCCTAGATTATTGCTGGTTGTATACACCTTTTCAAATGAAACGGCACTTCCCTGAACGGCAACTTCATTCCACGCAGTCGGAGTCCCATCCGCCGCACGGCTTCGGAAAGCCATTCGATTCGTAGCACTCGTCATTCCCCATACTAATTCGCCACCATAAACAACTCCAGCGCTCCAAGTATTGTAGTGCCGGACATCCACCATATTATACCACATGGACCCAAAAGGCCCCGCGCCTGTTCCAGTCCGCACGCCTCCTTGTCCTCCGTAACTAGACCGGCTGGTAAATGGATCAGGGGATTCAAACGAGTTTCCAAAATTGGCATTATTGTAAAAGGCCTGCAATCCTCCCGTCTTCGCAAACGCTAGCGCCCCATCGGCAATCGATGTCGCGATAGCTGTCGTCCCGGATCCCGTCACAACGCCGGTGAGCGAGATCGTCTGGTTCCCGGTAAGGTACGCCCCAGCCGGTTGGATGCCCGCCTCTGCGAGGGTGCTGTTCACCCAGGCAGTGCCGCTCCATCTCACAATCTCACCCGCCGCGACCGACGTGATTGTCACGTCGGTCAGACCGTCAAGCGTGTGGCTGTGCGCCGACGTTGCCGCGCCGATCTGGGCCGCAGTCGGCAGCGTGTGAACGTGGTCGGCCCGCGCCCAAGTGGTCCCGGTTCCGACTGCTGCCGTGCCGAGTGCCGCAGGCGTCGTCGAGCTGGCCGCTGGGATAGCGCTCGCGAGGGCGTAGGTCGCCGTGTCGATCGTGTAGGCTGACCCGGACCACCGCAGATTGCCTGCGGTAGCGCCAGGCGCGGAGATGCCGGTGCCACCACGAGCGTATCCCAGCGTTCCGGAGGTCAGTTTACTGGTGTCCAACGAGGGGATGTCGGCGGCGACCAGCAACCGAAACGTCGCCGTTCCCGCGGCTCCTGACGGTGCTGCGTACACCGTGTTGACGGCGCGGCTGGTGGCGTCCCCTGTGACGGAAGACAAGTACGCCCCCGCTGGCTGGATTCCTGCCTCGGCGAGGGTGCTGTTCACCCATGCAGTGCCGCTCCATCTCACAATCTCACCCGCCGCGACTGACGCGATCGTCACATCGCTCAGACCATCAAGCGTATGAGTATGTGATGCCGCTGCGGCGTCGATGGTGGTACGGAACGTCGACGCCGACTGATACGACACGGATCCATCCGTCGTGATCACGGCGGGAGCAATGGCCACTGGAGCGAGGCCAGAAATCGTCATCGCGATACAGGTGACCGCATCCCCGAAGTTCAGCATGACCTCGCTCCCTCAGCCTTCAGGCGCCCTGATCCATGTCCTTGGTGTCTTCTCCCAGCGCTTCCGCCGGGAGGTCTTCATCCAGCACCTCGTCGTCGGGGAAAACGCCCGGATCAAACTCCTTGTCGAGGGATTCATCGGGCACCTCGAGCTTGGCGCTCAGACCCCACTTATCCCATACGCCCAGAGCCACTAGATCCTGGTGGATGAGCATGAGGTTCCCAAACGGCTGGCCGTTCCCAAGCTCGTTCGAGGGAGCCTTGTTCGCGGCCATGCACGCAGCGACGTAGACCTGTAGGTCCTTGATCGCGACGCGAATGGTGACGCGGATATCGGCCAAGCGCTTGGCTTCCACCTTGAATGCCGCGTCGGAGCGCTGATCGATGGGGATGAGATCGCACGCAGTCTTGTATTCGGCATCCTGGATCTTCGACAGCTTGTCGTTCTCGACGCGGATGATCGAGCAAAAGCGTCGAAAGTTCTCGCCGTGGGCGGACTTGGCAGGAAGAACATGCCTCATGTCCTTGGCGATCTGGAAAATCTCGCCGCGGGCGATGCTGATGTTGGTGTGGGTGATCTGTTTCATGGCGTTTCTCCTTGGTGGATTGGGTGGGATCAGGGCGCGACGAAGAGGATCGTCGCGACATGGGCACTGGCCACCGGCGCTGCGCCGAACGTCAGCTGCACCGTATTCGTGGTCGGAGCGGTCCACCCGACCTCGAAGCGCGAGTTGTCGCTCACGCGGCGCAAGTACACGCCGACGATGTTCTGCGTCGCGAGGTTGTGCGTGATCGTGATGGTCGTCGATGTTCCGTCGCCGATGGTGTACTGGACGGCGCCCAACTTGATCCCGTTGGTGATGTCCGATGCGAGTAGTGCGCGGAGGTTCGCAGGAGTCAGTTCCTCCGCGGTACCAGCTCCAGAGGAAATACGTCCCAGCACGCGGAACTGCGCGGACACATTCTGGATCTTAGCGTAGGTCACGGCATCATCGGTGATGCCCGCGGTACGGACCTGCCCCCACTCCAGCGCAGTGTTTGCTGCGTTCGACTGGAACACGCGGTCGCCGGCGCCGGGCACGAGGTCCGTGGGGGCGGCGGTGGCGTTGGTCGCGTTGACTTTGACGCTCCGGGCGGCCATCGTCGACAGCATCGCATTCGATACCTGGACGAACTGAAGAGTGTCGCCGGTGCGGGCGAGAACGCGATCGTTCGTGCCTGCGGAGATCGACGCTCCGACGCCAGCGGAGTTGGCCGCACGGCCCAGCACCGAGCACGCCGACAGATTCTGGATCTTGGCGTAGGTGACCCCGGCATCCTTGACCTGCATGTTTCCGGAGCTGTTGAGTTCGATCGTGGAGTTATCGACCGCGGCCTTGACGTCCAGCTGGAAGGCAATCGCCGTCGTATCGATCGTGACGGCATCGCTGGTGCAGACCCAGGATGTGCCCTTGTACTCCGTACCCTCGGAGCAGACGAAGAATGCTCCCTCCAGGACATCCGCAATGGTGGCATTGGGTCCGCCGAAGTCGGCGGTTCGCTCTACGATCCACGGCGTGCTGGCGGTACCGGGATCGATGACGACATACAGGCCGTTCTGCGTGGTCGTTGTCTGCCCGTTCAGGGCGATGCGATCGCCGATCACCCAACTCGTGACGCCATCGTTGGCGGCCAGGATGCCGTTGGCCGATGCTGTGATACGCTTCGTACCGGCGACATAGGTTCCAGCAAGGTTCGTCGCGAAGACCGTTCGAACCGGAACCTTCCAGGAGAGCCCCTGCTTCGCCAAGGCAACCTGCTGCTGGACCCACGAGTACGTGGCAACATCCTGCGCCGCCGAGGGGTTGGCTGCTTGGAATCGTCCATTCGCATCGCGGGTGACAAGCGTATTGGCTGTCGCCAACGACGTCGCCGCATCCAGCTCGGCCTTGTCAGCAGCGGCCATGAAGCCAGACGCACCACTTGTTGCGACGCCAGGCATCGGGTGAGCGTGATCCTGCCGCGACGCGTAGCCCGACGAACCTGCAGTACCGGAACCGCTGACGGTGAGCGCTACGGGTATCGCCGCTCCCGCAAACGGGATCAATTCGGATGCGGAGGGGGTCTTGAACTTCAGCGCGGATCCGGTGGTGTTCCACCAGATCTGCCCCGTGAATGGGGTGGAAGGATCCGCAGCGAGCTTCTGCACGCTGACGTTCTGGATTTCGCAGCCGGTCAGATCGATCGAATCACCGAAGAGTACAGCCATTTTCTGTCTCCTCCTTACGAGAGCCGCGCCGAACCGGATGTCGGTATGGCGAACTGGATGATGGTGTTGCCGACGACTGGTTCCTTGATCGTCGCGAAGTACTGGTTTCCGGCCGAGTCGTAGACCTCGACGGTAGCGCGCCGACCGAGCGTGTGCGGGATCCCCGCACCCTGTGGCCCCCAGATGAGCGCCGGAGCCGACTGCGTGTAGGTGAATCCGGTCGTAGTCCCTGATCCCGATCCGCTGTAATGCTCCTCGACCTCGGTGACCACGCCTGCGGCAAGCGCTTCGGCGAGCACGCGGGGGGCGGACGCTTCCCCGCCGCGGAACGACTTCGGCGACGCAGAGTCCGACATGCCGTCGGCCTCCATGGCCGCCAGGATGGCATTGGCGAGACGGGTCTTGTCCATGCTCATGGCGCGGGCACCATGGGGACAGCGACGCCTGCGGCGCCGACTGGGTGTGGGACGCCGAAGATGCACGCGCAGCCGGTTGTCACGGGACGCTCCAGCGGAGTCGCGAGGAGGGCGTCCTTGCCGAGACCGATCTGCGGTGCCAGGACGTTGGCGACCTCGTCGGCCTCGATCGTGACTTTCGTACCCTTCACCAGGATGGTTCCATCCGGCTTCAGCGAGACCTTCGTGTCGGCGTTGGAGTAGAGGATCGTCTCGCCCGCCTCGGCAGTGGGCTTGTCCTTCATCCCCGTCGCGATCGCGACGACCAGGTCGTTGGCCTGGAGGAACAGGGCGCGCTCGCCATTGAGAGGCACCGATGTGAAGCCCCGCTGCTGCATGAGGTCGACGTCGGCGAGATCGCGCACGCCACGCCCGATCGCTCGGGTGATACGCACGCCGTTGATGGTGTCCTGCGCCGACTGGACGACACCACGGAACCAGTTCACCATGCGGCATCCTCCTTCTTGCGGCGCTTTGCATAGGCCTTGAAAACGTCTTCAGCGAGGATGGGGCACAAGACCAACGAGGTCTTCGATCCGGTCGTCTTGTCGTAGCGGAAGGTCCGGGTGCGCAGCAGGAACGTGTCGGTCATATCGAACGCGTCGTCGTCGACGGACACGAGCGTGTTGATGGCCCAATTCTTCCCGTTCAGGTTGAAGCCCGCGACATCGTACTCCAGCTGGAAGCACTGCATCTTCTCCTGCCGGAGGTAGGCCTCTGCTTGTTTCTCCATGCCCGCGCTGTCGCTGCCGTTGTAGGCTGCGACGAACGGGATCTTCAGGTCGACCGAGGAGTTCTTCGCCGTGAACTTGCGATGTCCATCGTCGGAATCGGAGACGATGATGACCTCGGAGTGCAGACCGCTGGTATCCTCGACGCGCCGACGCTTGGTGATGTTGCGAGCGGTGATATGGTAGCTCGCCTCGCCTTCGCCCACAGCCTTCCCGAACACGATCGATCCGTTGGCCTTCGCCCAGAACAGCAGGCCGCGGTTCTGCGCGAGCTCGTTCAGCAGCTTGAACGCCGTGTCGCCCACATCTAGGCGCGCGTGGCGCTTCGCTGGATCCTTGCCCTCGATGGTCCACGGAAGCTCCTGCACCATCGGGATGACGCTCAAGTACTTCCAGGCCGCCTGCGCAAGCGTCTGCGGAGGATTGGACCAGTCGGTCACGTAGTAGCGCTCGACCAGGCTGATCAGCGACTTCCCCGACACGGTCCAGGTATGCGATCCCCACTCCATCGTCTCCTCGACGGGGCCGATGATTCCGGTCAGCTCCAGGATGCCGTTGATGTAGACGAGGCACCGGGCTCCGGAGTAGGCGTTGACGCGCTGCCCGAGCACGAAGCGGAACGATCCCGACGGATCGTACAGGTCGGAGACGATCTCCATCGATTCGAGTTCGGTGAACTCGTAGCCGCCGATGATCAGTCGGATCTTGTCAGGCTGCATAGATCAGGATCCTCCCCTGTGTGAAGGTGGGGTTCTTGATCTGCGGGTTGAGCAGCGCGACGCGCTCGGCGGTGTTGTAGGGAAGACCATTGCGGTGGCACACCAGGTGCAGCGGTGTCGGCTCGGCGACGACGATCTCGCGCAGCTGTTCGAACTCGACCAGGCGATCGCTGTACTGGTCCTGGAGTGCCACGGCGAGGCGGTCGATGGAGTACGGGTCATCCATCCAGGGGCGTGCCGCCTGGATCAGCTGGCGGGCCTGCCCCACGACGAGGGCCATCTGGGTCGCTGTCGTGGGCAGTTGGGTGGGAGCGGCGGCCTTGGCGATCCAGCGCCCGCGGTCATCGAACGGCGTGGCGGTCTCGTAGGCGCGCATGGCGCGCAGGCGATCCTCGTCGGTGGCCATCAGCCCTGCGACGGTGCGCGCCCCTTGCGCTGCGACCATGATTCGCGCGGTGCCCTCTGTGGATCCACCGCGGAAGGTGTCGGCCAGGTCGCTTGCATCGCGCAGGAAGCGGGAGATGGAGGCGGCGGGATCGGCGGACCCATCGACCTTCCCCTGCATCAGGTCGAGCACGCGCGCCAGGCGCAGCGCGAACTGGCTCGGGAGGTCGGCAGCGAAGGAGAGCGCGTTGAGCGCGGAGCTGACGGGGTACGAGAACGCCGCGATCTTTCCGTCGAGCAGTCCCAGTCCCACGTGGAGCGCGCCCACCAGGGCATTAGCCTTGGCGCCAAGGTCGCCAAGCTTCTCCAGCCAGTTGGAGTCCGAGAGGTCTGGGGCGGGGATGGCGCCTGGCAGGAACTGGTCGGCGGTGCTCGCCACCGCTGCGTCCACCAGATTCTGGGAGACGGAGGCGGCGACATCGCTTGCGGAGGGGCGCACCTGCGTGGCGGGCAGGTCGACGCCGTCCTCGACCACGCTGAACTCGACCTCCACGGTGTCGATGCGGCGGTCGCGCTTGATGCTGACGCTCTCGATCTTGACCTGGATCTCGCCCAGGTCGAAGTGATCGAGAACGGCGTTTGCACCGTTCTTCAACAGGGCTTGCACGCCCTCCCAATCGGACAGGTTCGCACGCGTGAAGGTGGCCCTGAGCTTGTGCTCCGTGGGTGCCCATCCAAGCGCTTCCAGGTCCGCACCGTTGTGCCCGGGGTACTGGTGCCGCGCGATCGCCTGCTTGCGGTCCTCGTCGAGGTCCGAACAGGGGATGTCGTACCCGCCGATCTTGATGGTCCGCGATCCCATGGATCAGAATCCGGGGAAGCCTGGGCGCCACTGCGATCCCAGGGGCTGCGACTGGATGCGGGCATAGGATGCACCCGGCCCGTCGACGACCGTGGTCGGGCGTCCCAGCGCGTCGAAGTTCACGCCGATGTTGAGGGTCGGGGCGTACTCCCTCCCGGCGTTCGATGCCGCGGCGCTCGCCTTGTTCTGGGATTCGAGCAATCCTGCGATGAAGTCGTAGACGGCAAGCGTTCCCTCGCGCCCAGCCCAACCGCCACCGGCAGATCCAGCCATGGCCAGCGGAACAGATGCGGCTCCCCAGGTCGTAGCGGCTCCCAGGCCTGCGCCTCCGAGCCATCCCAGAGTGCCTCCGATGGCGCCACCAAGACCGGCGGCAGTCGAGCGCATCGAGACACCGTTGCTCAGGTACTCCAGAGGGATGCCAATGGCCGATGCGAGGATGCTTCCGCGCAGCACTGGATTTCCAATTCGCAAGAGCGTAGCGAGGGTTCCGGATCCCCATGTCATATTCCGCCAGAGTCCTGTGCTGCGTTCGAGTAGATTCGATCCCGTGTTCATCGCCCAACGGCCTGCGGCGGTGCGCCCCAGCATACGCTCGACGGCGTAGCCCTTTCCCTGCCCCCACACGCCGAACTGTTGCGCTTTCGATGCAGCCGTCGCGCCGAGCCCCTTTGCCCACCCTGCGGCGGAAGCACCCCAGCGGCTGAAGGTCGGGAAGAGCCTCTGCATCAATCCGCTGCGCGTGGCCGACTGCGCAGCGGCAGATTCTGCAGCTGCGGTCCCGGACGACAGGCCGCCCCCCAGCGTTCCACCCATACCTCCCCAGTTGGTCACGAAGACGCGCACGCCATCCGGTCCACCTGCCACGCCTTCGAGGGCTCCAGCAGCACCGCTGCCCTTCTTGCCGAACAGGCCCCGAATTTCGCGAATCGCCTCAGCGAACTTCCCGGCCAACACGATGCCGCCTGCGGCAGCGGCGATGCCTCCGCCTGCCACCAGGGCACCCTTGGCGGCCGTCGGCGAGTCTGCTGACCAGTGCGAAACGTCCTTGATGACGTTGTTGATGGGGCGCGCGAACTCGTCTCCGGCCTTGCGAAGCGAGTTCTTGAGGCGACCCACCTGGTCGTTGGCGTTGTCGACAGCATCGGGAAGCTGCTTGTTCAAGGTGCCGGAGGCCTGCGAGATCTTGGAGGAGAACTCCGAGATCTTCTCCAGCATGTCTCCTCCGAGGAGTGTCGCCGCACCCTTCTGGGTATCGAGATCCGTCTGGCCAAACGCCTTCTGGATCCAGGCGGCTCGCGCCTTGTCCGTCTGGAGCTTCCGGAACTGGGTGCGCATGTCGCCCAGGATCGCTCGCGCATCACGCCGATTTCCGTCGACGTCGAAGAACTTGATGCCCGTGGCCTTGGTCGCCGTCTTCAAGTAGCTGAGGTTGGTGAACAGGCGTAGCGTCGAGTCTGCCAGTGTTGCCAGGCGCTCGGGATTCTTCTCCACCTGCGAGAGGGCTTCGATGAACGCAAGCGACTGGTCCATGCTCATGCCTGCCCGGGAGGCGTTCACGCCAACGCGTGCGAAGATCCCGGAGAGCATCTCCATCTCGGCTGATCCGAGCTTGCCCGCCACGCGCATCTTGTCGAGGATTTCCAGCGCGAGACCAGGCTTTTCCATGTCGAGATCGAACGCGGTTGCCGCGACACCCAGCGCATTGGTCAGATCCTGGGCGTTGGCTCCACCGACGGCCATCGCGATGCCGGTCGCCTCGATCTGCTCACGCGCCGCCGTCCAGGAGGATCCCGACTGGATAAGGTTGTCGAAACCTGCCGCGAGGTCGTCGACCGACTGGCCAGTCTTGTTCCCCAGGCGGAACAGATCTTCGCGCAGTCCGTTGGCCTGTTCACGCGTCGCATCCGCCGTGAGACGGATGCGGTTGAGGGTCTTGTCGAGGCCTGCGGACGAAACCTGGTTTGCCGCCGCGGCGACGCCTGCACCGAGTACAGTCCACTGGTTGACGATCGCCTGGGATCCGCGCAGCGCGATGCGCTGCGTGGTCTGGAGCGTCGCCATGCGCGAGGAGAGGGCGGAGGTCCCGCGCGCGATGCTCGCATCCATGCGATCGAAGCTACGGCTGGAGCGATCAGCCTCCGACGTCACGCCATGGATCGTATCCTTTGCCTTCTCTCCTTCGACGGAGAGGCGATCGAGATCTCGGCCCGCGTCGCGCGCTTCCTTACCAAAGGCGTCGACGGCCTTGGAGGCCTGCTTGACGCCAGCAGGGAGATTGCCGGCGTCGTACTGCACCCCTACCTTGATCAGATCGCTCATCGGGCTCCTCCAGGACGTACTTCCTGTTGGGGTGTTCGGCGGCCTCCAGCTCCAGGCCTTCCAGGGTGGTCAGCAGCGCCAGTTGTGCTTCGGTCAGCTCTCCGACGGGGCGGCCATAGAACGCAAGAGCTTTCTCGCAAAAGCGATACTGCGCACGGACGAGAGCATCTCCTCGGGCTTTTTTTTTAGGGCTTCGAGGAACACGTTGTACTCCGCCTCGCTCATGTGGTCCGAGTTGGGAGAGACCTCTTCTTCCAGGATCGAATAGGCCTTGATGAGTTCGTCCATCTCGTCCTTGGTGATCGCTGCCCGGAACAGGTCGATGTTCTCGGCCACGGGCTTTCCGGCCCCCTCCCCGCTCACCTCTTCGAGGGCACGATACAGGAGCTGGACGAGCTTCTCCTCCTCGTAGGCCACCACGGTGTGGTCTGCCACCGGAACGTCCTGGGAGAAGAAGTGCCGGTGCGCCTCGAAGTTGGCTTCCTGGTATTCGGCGCGCGACAGAATCCGCATCTTGACCTTGATGGTCGTGCCGGGCCAGGCCACGATCTGGAAGTTCTTCGCACCTTCGCGGATGCGGTCGATGAGGAAGCTCATGCGTCCTTCCGACCCTCGATCATGCATTCCCAGGTCTCAGTCTTGGCGGTCTTGCCATCAGCCTTGGATGCGCTCTCCTTCAGCACCTGGATGCCGCGGTAGGTGCGCTTGCCTCCGCCGACGTAGTAGGCGATCGCCGTGGCCGGGGTGGTCTTGGTCTCCAGGAACGGAATACGCTTGCCCTTGAGGGGCGGGGCATACTCGATGTTGATGCCGTAGGATCCGTTGACCTCGGCGTAGCCGTCGCCATCCAGCGTGGGCACGCGGACGCCGTGATCGACTTCCGTGTCCTCGATCGACACGATGCCGGGCCACTTGATCCCGTTCATGATGAAATCCACTCGTGCGATGTGCTGCGACATGTCGGTCTCCTATCAGCCGTAGATGAGGTCGATGATGTTGAACTCCTGATGGAGTCCCTGGACGATCGGGGTCGGGATGCGGAATCGTGCGCGGCCCGGAACGGTTGCGTCAATCTCGCCCTCGAACTGGTCCAGGTAGTCGTCCACGTTCTGGAGGATCTCCTTGTTCTCCAGCTTCTTGCAAACGTCGTAGTGCTCCAGATTGATAGCGTCGATCGTGATCTGGTTGAGCTTGGGACGCGGGAACTTCAGCGCGACGGCGCTCTTGCACGACTCGCGGGTGTAGTCTGCGATTGCGATGGGGGTCGTATCCAGCATGCGCAGCGTGGGCGTGTTGTTGAAGCTGGTGCGCGTGGTGACCAGGCGCGTGATGGTGGTGTTGCCGCTGCCGTCGACTTCCAGCGGCGTGACACCACCGGCGAGCATGGCTTCCTGCTCCGTGCCGGATAGCCTGTCAGCGACCGAGGGTGCATGGATGCCGGTGAGTACGCAACCGTTGAAGATCAATGCCGGATCGCTCTCCTGCGCCACGGTCATGCCGATTGCTGCGGCGATCTCGTAGGTCGGCGACCAGGAGCCGCGATACCAGGCCAGCGACATGCGCTCATGATTGAGCGCGGCGGCGATGGTGGTGTTGTCGGTGAGCGTCGATGCTGCGGGAGCCACGGCGTAGGCTCTGCCTGGGTGCTGCTCGACAGCCGAGGACACGTTCTGCAGATGGTCCCGCACCTTGACCAGGTCGGCCTGCACGGCCGTCCAGGGGGCGATCACATGGAACCGTGCCGGGAACACTGCGTCGAGAGCGTCCTGGATGTCTGGATCGGTGGCACCTGCAGCCAGCGTGACGGCTGCGGACGAGAGCGTGATGCCCGGAGCGGAGCAGGTCACGTGGATCTGGAAGCCGTTGCCGACGGTGCCCTTGTTTTTGAAGGTGGCGATGATGGCTCCAGCGGTGCCTGTGATCGCGACGGGCAGTTCTGTCTTTGCGCTCAGGGCGGCCCGCGCCCTGGTAGCCAGGTCGCCGAACGCGTCTCCCGTGAGCACGCCCACGTCGACGCGGTCGTACCCGACGTAGAAGGTCAGGGTGCCGTTGCCGGTCGCTGTGCCAGAAAGTGTCTCGGTGCCGGTCGCGGCGGCAGCTGCGGCCGCATCGGACTGGGACACGATCCAGATCTCGTGGTCGCGATTCAGGCGCCGCGCTGCGAGGTACATGCGGTAGGCCACTGAGCCGATGCCGAACTGGTAGGCGGCGTCGTAGGACGTAACGATCTGGAGAGCGACGTTGTCCACTGCCACGCCCGCAGCAAGCTTCTGGGCGATGAGCAGCAGACGCTGGTTGTTCAGGGGGAGGCCGACCGCCCCGGCGAACAAGTTGAAGTCGGTGTAGCTGCCCGGCTTGAGCTTGCTCTCCGGAATGTTGGGTGTGAGGATGGTCATGGCGTTGCTCTCCGACGGCTGGTGGTGGTGGTCTGCTCGGGATCTGCGACGACGGGCGCGCCGCCATCGGCGAGGTCAAGAGCGGATCGGGACGCGTCGTCGCTGGCGCTCAAGACCACCGATGGTGCGGTGGCGATCGCGGGCGTGGCATCTGGATCCGCCACCACATGCAGGTCACCCTCGGCGATGCGGCGACGGTAGTAGTGCGAGTTGATGATCGCGGTGGGGGTGCTGCCGATCGTTCCGGCCGCGCCTTCCATCGGGACAGATCGTCCCTCGGTGGCGACGACGTGCATGCGCTGGCTCATGGGATGCCTTCCTCGGTCGTGAAGACCTGGGTGGACGTGATGGGATCGCCTGCCTGCATCTGCTTGGGCTTCTGCAGCAGGGCGTACTCGGCGAAGATCTCCCGCATGTCGACTTCCTCCTCGTCGGAGATCGGGCCGTCAGGGATACTTGAAGCCGTCGAGAAGCGGGCTTCAAAGACCACTTCTCCCAGCTCGTGCTGGTCCACGTTGGTCTTCTCGTCCCAGCCCTCGGGATCGATGGGATCGATGTCGAGGTCGAACGTCGTTCCCACCAGCTTGCGTACCGCGTACTCGACCATCTTGTGAACGATCTTGCGGCACTCGGACTCCGAGCCGATGTTGCACGCCGAGATCAGCAGGATGATGTCGACCCGCTGGCTGTACGATCCCATGTCCTGGCGCGTGAATCGTCCACGCATCACCGCGACGTTCAGGCCAGGGACGAGGCTTTCCGGGAACTGTCCCACCTCGACCTTCTGGAAGGTCTCGTCGTCGACTGTGAAGAGGTTGTAGATGGCCTCCTCGATCAAGGCGTTTCCGACCACGCTCATCGGTACCCTCCCAGGGACGCCATCGAATCCATGGTGAACTCGGGACGTCCGGTGCGAATCATCGCGCCGGACGTGGTGGGCGCGATCGGAGTGGCATCCACGGACGAGATGCCCAGGGACAGCTTCTTGTTCTGGATATCCCGCAACAGGTCCATGGCACCGTCGCGACGCCGATCGATGGGTGAATCCTTGATCGCCTTGCCAACCCTCTCGTACACGTTGTACAGCGAGAGGTCGACGGCGATCTTACGGATGATCACGGGCACCGTGGCGAGCGGAAGAGTGACGCGCCCGCCGATGTAGCCGTCGATGACTCCGCACGCCAGCTCGATCATCTCCTCGACGATCGCGACATTGATTTCGCCCGCCTTGTTTGGATGGGCGTCATCGGTCGCTTCGATGAGGCGGATCGTCTGGATCCCCGTGCGCAGATCATCGACGGAGCAATACATCGATCAGGCCGCCAGGAGCTTCACGCAGGCATCGGGAATGGTGCACAGCGAGAACGGGTTGGACTGGGCTTCCAGGTCGACGCCCTTGTTCCAGTCGATTTCCTTGGCCTTGGCGTAGAACTCCAGGCCGAGAGTGTTGACCGTCTCCATGTAATCGGCGGGCGAGAGGGTCTCGATGAACAGGCCTGGCGCGTTGGGGAACAGGTACGCCTCGCCGTCGGCGATGAAGTCCTTCCCACCCACGCTCGCGTCGTACTCGATGAACTCGGTGCTGCCGAAAACGAAGCCGCCGCGCACGTCGATGGCATTCGTCTCGGCACGAGCCTGCCAGTTGGCGAAGGCGGCCTTGACATTCGCGTGGTTCGTGAACTGGTCCATGAAGCCGGGCGAGCACAGGGCGCGCGAGCCGTTGGCCAGCAGTCCGCCCAGCGACTTCTCGGAGGCGCGCTTGGCCTCCATGAGCTTGGTGCGCACCTCGGTCGCCGCGGTGGAGAGGGCCATGTTGACCGTCGTCTGGGCGACCTCGAACTCGGCGTACATGTCGGCGAGCACAGTCGTGCCATCGGCATCGAGGATCTGGCCCTTGATGGCACCCATGTGCTGCCACTCGCGGGTGACCACGATGTTGTTCTGCATCTCCTGCAGCTTCGAATTGACCACGTCTGCCACAGCTTCGGCCTCGTTCTCGCTGCCGAACTTGCGCACGCCCTGGGAGTCCTCAGCCAGCACCTTGCGGTACTGGGGAAGATGCGTCGCGGTGAACTTGCGCTGCGAGCGCTTTCCGCTCTTCACACTGGCTCCGGAAGCGCCGCGGGGCGCATCGGACACCAGGACGAGGCGTCCATCCAGCTGGTCGATCTTGATGGTTGTATCCCGGATCGGCTTGGCAATGAAGATGCCCAGCGACCGGATCTTGGTCGGGATCCGGGGCAGCTTGTTGATGGAGGTGGTCAGACTCTGGATGGAGAACGATTCAGGAAGGGCCATGGAATCCTCGCGATGTGGGTGGGGGCGCGTCCGGTCAGCGTCGACAGGACAGCAGGGTGGAGAGGGATCAGATGGACTTGCGAGCGACGATGCTGCGTTCGCGGAGCTGGCGGAGGGCCGCGGCCTTCTGCGGGGCGGTGATTCCATCTGGCCAGGTCAGCTCGTCGGGATCGATCACGACTCCCCGCGGCACGGAAAGGACCTGCTGGTCGGACGTCGAGACGCTCATCTCCTGGATGGCGACGGCGGCAGCGTACTGGGACCCGTCCACGGCCGAGAGGTTCAGAGGGGCGACCTTCGGGCGGCTTTCGCCGTCGAGAGCGGCTTCCGACACCGTGATGTCGAAGCCGTCGCCCGCCACGAAGGCGGTTCCACCCGCGGTAGTCACGAACTTGAGATCGTCGGCGAAGGCGGTGCCGTTGGAGCCATTGCCCAGGACGAACCCGTCCGGGTCCTCGACCGTGAACGCGGTCGCGGAGGTGAAGCGCACGGCGTAGACGCCAGGCTTCGCACCGGCCAGCACCGGCGTGGTCGCATCGAGGACCAGGGTGCCGTTGCCGGTGTTACCCGCCTTGGCAGCGGCCACGGCGGCAGCGATGAAGACCATGCCCAGGACGGTGCCGATCGTGGTCGCGCCACCCGCCTTGAGGGTGAGAGCCTCGCGACTCCAGGTGGGCGAGACCTCGTGGGTGACGACATCGGTGATGACGCGGGGAAAGGTGTTGCTCATCAGTTGTACTCCTGTGCGGCTGCGGCGCGAGCCTCAGCATTGGCGATGATGGGATTGGTGGTGGGCTGAGGCTTGCGGCCATCGGGAAGCTCACCGAACTCGACGAGCTTCGGAAGGCTTCCGAGGATCTCCTCCAGTTCGGTGCGCACCGGATCGCCTTCGGCGAACGCGAGCTGACCGCTGGAGGACAGGGAGGTGAACAGCTTTCTGAACTTCGTGGCCAAGGCTGGCGAGAGACGTCCCTCGGCGATCGTCTGGTCCACCTTCTCGCCGAAGGCCTTCTCGTCGGCGGCGGCCCTCTGCTCGGCGAGCTTGCGGTTGGCTGCGTCCAGCTCGGACTGCACGCGGGCCAACTCGGCTGCCTGGGCATCCGGTGCGGCGGCTGGAGCGGGATCCGGAGCAGGAGGCGTCAGCGCTGCGGGAGCGGGATTGGCGGCGGCGGGAGCCGGGGTGGGTTCGGCGAAGGCGGGCGCGGCGCTGCCGTCGCTGGAGGTGTTGGCGGCGGGGTCGATGTTGCGAGGGATGTTGAGATCCTGCTCGATCTGCTTGATCTCCCAGTCCGGCAGGACTTTGTCGGCCGCTTCGACGCCATCCTTCTCGATCATCGCTTCGCGCTGGCGACGCAGGATCGATCCAAACGACTGGAGACGCCAAGCCAAGCGATTCAGCCATCCGCCCGTGACGGATCCCCAGTCGGTCGCCGCGCCGAAGGCGAGCGTGCCGTCGTCGGCCTCGGCGGAATCAGGGGCTTCGCCGAAGGCGAAACCGGGCTGCTCCTTCAGGGAAGGATTCCACGCGCCCAGAGCGCCAAGGTGGCGGAGCGAGCCGTCGCGGTTGAGCTTGGGAGAACTGTAGGTGTATTCTCCACGCTGGCAGGCCTCGCAGAAGGCGGGACTCAGGGTGTCGAGCTTGTACCAGGCGGCACCATCCTCGCGCAACTCCACGTCCACGACGCTGCCGACGCGCGGGTCGTCGTGCTTGGGGTGGCCTGTCACCAGGGGCGGGACAGCCATCCCCGGGGCGACCTGAGCCCTGACCTTGTCGACGTGTCTGGAAATGTCCTCGGACGTGAACGTGATCTTGTCGCCGCTCATCGAGGTGTGCGTTCCGGGATAGAGGCCCCTCACCCATGGGTTGGCGGGGGTGATCGATTTCGGCGCTCGCTTGGTTGCGTTGGGCATGAACCAAATCTGGCGGATTGCAAGCGACCGGTATCACGACGGAATCCATGACTCTGTCGTGGAGCGATACGTGATTCACGCCGGGGAGTCGAGGCCAGATTCTGACCATGTCCGACGCTACTCAAGCTAACGCCTCGCCCCGGTCCGTCAAAGAAATTTTCTTCCGGCAGATCGAAAAACTGGGAGTCTTCAGTGTGCTCGCGGTTTTGCTGATCATGTTCAGCCAGAGCACGGAAAAGCGCCAGGCCGAACAGCAGCGCATCGACCAGACGCGGTGGGAGCAACTGTTCGCGCAGTACAGGGAGGACGCCCAGGAATACCGCAAGACGATCGAGGCCTGCTGCCACGATCGTCTGATTCGCCTGGAAGAAGCCGAGTTGGAGCGCTCGCGCAGGGGTGACCGATGACCAAGCGCGAAGCACTCTACGAAGAAGCGCGCCGCCTGTACGTGGTCTTCGAGATGACTCTGCGTGCGATCGCGGCGCGCCTGGGCGTCTCCGAGCGCACGCTGCAGCTGTGGGCGAACGACAACAGGGACGGCAAGGGAACCTGGAACGAGCAGAAGGCTGGCTTGGTCGACGGCAACGAAGCGTTCCACGCCGAGCTGATCTCGATCGCCACCGTGCTCACGCGCCAAGCGAAGGAGGAGCTCCTCGCCGGGCAGCTCGACTGCAAGCTGATCTCGAGCCTGGATCGCATCGTGAAGGCGGCGTTGAAGGTGCTCGAATACGAGAAGAAGAGCCCGCCCAAGCAGGCTCCGAAGACGCCGGAAGAGAAGCGGCAGGCGATCAGCGGGAAGATCCGCGAGACGCTGGGACTGCGATGAGCCGGGATGCGCGCAAATCGTCGAGCGTATCGACGAAGGGTGCGGGGGGCAAGCCGCGCCAGAAGCAGCCGCCACCACTGAGGCGGCAGGCACTCAAGGCGTCGACACGTCTCAAGGCTCCGCGTGCGCCGGACGATGCCACCGTGATCGCACCAGGCGATGTCCTTGCGCCGTTTGCGGATCTCCTGCTTCCATACCAGGCGAAGTACCTGCGCGACCGATCGCAGCTGAAAAAGTTCGTGAAGTCGCGCCGTATCGGCGGAACCTGGACCCAGTCGCTGGAAGACGTCCTCGATTGCGTGGACAAGCCTGGGCTGAAGGTCTGGTTCTCGTCATCCGACCTGGGCGCGGGCAAGGAATACCTCGACTACGTGTGCATGTGGGTGGGAGTCGCCAACCTCCTGGTGCAGACCATCGTCGTTCCCGAAAACAAGATCGGCACCGGCGATGTCACCCCGGATGCGATCGAGGTTGCCGATCCATCAGAAGCGACCGCCACAGTGGTGGAGTTCCACAACGGCTCGAAGATCACGATCCTGTCCAGCAGCCCTGGATCATTCCGCTCCAAAGGCGGGAAGGTGGTGCTCGACGAGTTCGCGCACCATGGCCGGGACAGGGAGTTGTGGAAGGCTGCTCAACCTGTCGCTGGCGCGTGGGGGTATGACATCCGCATCCTGTCCACCCTCAATGGCATGGGAAACGCATTCTACAGGCTGGGCAATCCGGAGTTCGAGCGACGAGCGCCCGAGGAACTGGACGACGACGAAGTGAACGAGAACGCATCCGAGGGGTGGTCCGTCCATACAGTCACGATCGACCAGGCTGTTGCCGAGGGGATGTACGACCGGGTGATGGGGCGTCCCACGACGGAACAGGAGCGGGCGCGCTACATCCGCAAGCTGCGCCGCCAGTGTCTCACGCAGGAACAGTTCAACGAGGAGTTCCGCTGCATCCCCAATGATGAGGCGCACGCGTTCCTTGCCTATCCGCTCATCGAATCGGCTGAGCGCGAGGAAATCCTTGGGCTCGACCAGGTCGTTGGGCCGCTGTACGTCGGCATGGACGTTGGACGCCAGCGCGACTTGTCGGTGATCTATGCCGCGGAGCTGGTAGGCCAGACGCTGGTGACTCGCCGCCTGGTCGAGATGCACAAGGAGCGATTCGCCGATCAGAAGATGAAGCTGTGGGAGATCCTGTCGCATCGATGCTTCGTGCGAGCATCGATCGATGCCAATGGTATCGGGGCGGGATTGGCTGAAGACGCACAGGAATTCTTCGGCGTCCATCGGGTCGATGCTGTTGTCCCGACTGCAGCCATCAACGACGCGCTGGCGACGAGGATCCTGCAAGAGTTCGAGGACGGCACCATCCAGATCCCCAGGCATGAGCGGCAGAAAGAAGGACTGCACGCAGTTCGAAAGACCGTCTCCATCACGAACAAGGCGCGCTACGACGCCAAGCACGATGATGAGAATGGCCATGCCGACCATTTCTGGGCGCTGGCTCACTGTATCGCCGCGGCACGCACGGGCGGGCAAGCTCCGGCGGATGCGATCTCCAGGAACCACGCCGATGTTCCATCGTCGATGTTCGGCGGGTCGATGATCTCGCAGGTTCACCTCGATTCGTGGGCGAGCATGCGATGACAAATTCCGACCAATTCGATTCCGACGAACCGGAGGACCGAGAATCCATGTCCATGAACAGCTACAGCGATGCGCCCTATATCATTCCGGGCCTGCGTGTACGCAGGGTGAGTCCGACGGAACGCGTCCGCCGCAGAAGCGATGATGACAACGTGCTCCGACGCGCTGCCGAACCGCCGGATCTTCGAGACCTTTCAAAGACTTTGAAATCCGTGACGATTGAGGGCGGACCGAGCGGGGTTGTGAGACGGAAATTGCGGGGTTTTGAGACAAAACACCCCCCATCCACCCCCGCGGCGGATGCAGCCCCGATCACCCCGGAAATCGCAATGCCGATTCCTGGCGTTCTGAGGGGGGTAGAAGCGGGCGAAGAATTCGGAGTCCCGGATACTCGAGCGGACCCCCTGTGGCGATTTTTAAAAGGAGATCTAAAGGGTTTCCGGCGGTCCGGCGATGCCGACTCGGGCGCGGGGGGTGTCTGATGCCCCGAAAAACCCCCAAAAAGCCAGGAAAGACGACCGATAACGGCGTTTTGCCCCTCAATTGGCCCCAGGATGGCCCGGCATTCGCCGAATCACTGTCCTCGGAGAACGAATACCTCGGCCGAGAGATGACCGTGCAGGGGTTGCGCCTGGTCATGTCTGATCTGTACGGCCTACCCAACCCGGACCCAATCCTGCGTGCCGAAGGGAAGTCGCTCTCCACCTACCGGACGATGGTCGACGACCATCTGTCGTCGGTGATGAGCAAGCGTCTGGCAGCCGTGCAGGCTCGTCCCTGGACCATCGAGCGTGGACAGGCGTCGGAAAGTGACGCCGACCACTTGCGACAGATCGTGTCGCGTCTCCCCGTGCGCGACATCGTCGAGAACATTCTCTCCGCCGTCGGCATGGGGTACTCGGTCCAGGAGGTGATCTGGGGTATCGATGACGGCTGGATCGTACCACTGCGGATCAAGGACCGCCCGCCCGAGCACTTCCGAATGGGAATGCGCGGCGAGGCGCGATTCCTGGACGAGGCAGGGCGCAACGACATAGTCCCTCCTCGCAAGCTCCTCATTACGCGCTACCGCGCCGACAGCGACAATCCATACGGAAGACCGGTCTTGTCGGAATGTTTCTGGCCGCTGGCGTTCAAGCGCGGTGGCCTGAAGTTCTGGATGCTGTTCTGCGACAAGTTCGGGCTACCCAAGACGGTGGGCAAAGTGCCCGCCTCGATGGGCGATGCAGAGAAGCTCGACCTGCTGCTGAAGTTGGAAGCGATGGTGCGTTCCGCCGCCGCGGTGATCCCGGAGGGTACCAGCGTCACGCTGCTGGAGACGAAGGCTTCCGGCGAACTGCCATTTCCTGCTTTGGTGAAGCAGAGCGAATCGGCGATGAGCAAGGCATGGCTGGGGGAGGTGCTGTCCACCGACACGCAGAGTACGGGGGGCACGTACGGCGCCCAGGTTGCCGCCAATGAGGTTCGGGCTGATATCGCCCTCAACGACGCCAACCTGGTCGAGTCCAGATTCGACGAGCTGTTCAAGTGGATCTGGGAGGTCAACGGTCTCACCGGTCCGATACCCCCGTTCCACATCCACATGCCGGAGGATCTCAAAGCCGGTCGCCTGGAGCGCGACAAGGGGCTCCATGATATCGGAGTACGATTCACCCCCAGCTATTTCCAGGAAGCCTACGGCCTGGCTCCGGAGCATATCGAGCGCATCGACAATGGGGTGGACGCGGGGTCCTCCGCGTCCTCGGGTGCGGGCGCTGCCGGTCCGGCCTTCGCCGAGCCGATCGAGGCAGACAATGGAGAGGGCGAGCTGGCGCACCTCCTCGAATCGATGGCACCCCAGGAGCTTCAAGGACAGATGGAACAGGCGATGAAGCCTCTTCTGGCGGCGATCGACCAGGCGGGATCGTTTGGTGAGATCGAAGACGTCCTGGACAAGCTGATCCCGGACCTTTCGTTCGAGCAGTTCCAGGCGGCCATGACCAAGTGCCTGCTCCTATCCGAAACCAAGGGGCGCATGGATGCCCATGGATGAAGAGGCATTCCGTGCCCAGTTCAGGAAGTCGCCCCAGGATGTCGTCGCCTTCTTCCAGCAGAAGGGGTTGCGGGGGCCTGACAAGCACTGGGACTGGAGCGATACGCTGCGCCATGCGCACGATCGCGCCTTCGTGGTGGCCAAAGCGACCAGCCTGGATCTGCTCACCGACATCAAGGGCTCGCTGAAGACGGCCCTCGAACAGGGCCAGAGCCTTGGAAGCTGGAAGAAGGGGCTCATCCCCAAGCTGCAGGAGCAGGGATGGTGGGGCAAGCAGGAGGTGGTCAACCCGAAGACCGGCGAGAAGCAAGAGGCCCAGCTGGGCAGCCCGCGTCGGCTCAAAACTATCTACGAGACCAACATGCGGACCGCCTACGATGCGGGCAAATACGCCCGCATGATGGAGGTGGTCGACTCCATGCCCTACTGGACATACATCCTGGGGCATGTGAAGTATGCGCACCGCCCCGAGCACCAGGTGCTGGAGGGACTCACATTCCGCTACGACGACCCGTTCTGGCGGACGCACTATCCTAGGCAGGGATACGGCTGTCACTGCGGTGTACGCAACGAGGACGCCGCCGACGTGGAGCGGCGCACCGGCAAGCCGCTCGACCAGGCGCTCCTCAAGAGTTCGCCCGAGGATTACCAGACCAAGGTCGTCGAGGTGCAGGGAAAGCAGATCGAGGTCGTCGGATACCGTCCGCCTGGATCCAGCCTGTGGGTCTACCCGCAGCCGGGGTGGGACTACGCGCCGGGCGATTTCTCGTGGCGCACCAAGCAATTGCTGGCCGATCGCCTAGTGGATCTGCCGCAGGGTACGGTGCGTACGGCGTTCCTGGGATACCTCAACCAGGCGGTGCGAGACGATTTCCGCCAGTACGTGGATGTGATCCAGAATACCGGCATCACCCGCAACGAGGTACTGGCGGTTCGGATGCTCGACGGCGAGAGCGTCCAGGCGCTTGCCGCGCAGTCCTTCCAGATCTCCAAGACGGCAAAGCCCCAGCAGTTGACGCTCTCGACCCCGCTGCTGCTGGTCACAGACCGCCAGCTGCTTCACGCCATCCGCGACGCCAAGAAGGCGGCGGGGATCGCCATGCCGCGCGAGTTGCTACAGCAGCTGCCTGAGTTGCTGCAGGGCTACGAGCTGCGGTGGGATCTCAAGGGAGCGCTCCTGGCATTCTCGGAACCCTTCAGGGCGCCCGGCAAGATCCAGAAGCAACGTTGGAAGGTCGTCTTCACCCCGTGGAACGCGGGACAGGGGCGGTTGCAACTGCGGTTCACGACGGCGTCAATGGTCGGCCACGATGCCATCTCGAACGGGACGGCGAGGCTGCTGCCATGATCAAGGAAGTGGAGAAGTGCGCACCGGGCGGCTGGCAAATCCCGCCATACAGATCGCCGCATCGCTGCGAAGCAATCTCAAGTGGCCCACCCCTTCCACTAACACAAGTGCGCCACATCTCCACCTGCCACCAATCTACCTCCGGAGGCATGCCTTGAGCAACAGCGAACCCAAGATCGTCGTATCTGACAAGGATCTCCGGGTACGGCTGGAGCACATGCGCCAAGCAGCCGCAGACTGGACGCCGGTGACGAAGCCACTGTCCCACAAGCTGCGCAACTCAGTCGACGAGAACTTCGCCGCTGGTGGCCGCTACGACCGCGCAGGATCCATCACCGGCGGGACGAAGAAGTGGGAAGCCCGCCAGGATGGATCGCCCAGCTTCCTGCAGGAGAGCGGGGTGCTGCGCGGGTCCATCATGCCTGAACACACCACGGATGACGCGACCGTGTCGACCAACATGGAATACGCCGCTGAAAACAACTTCGGACGGGTCTTGGGAGAGCGCTCCAGCCTGATGACCAAGCGGCGCAAGCAGGCGGGAGGCAAGCCGGCCAGGCCATTCATGGTCGTCCAGGCCCAGGAGGTCGAGGAGGCCAAGCGCTTGGGGCGCAGGCACATCCTCGGGCGTGGAGCCTAGTCTACGATGAGGCTCAACTGCTCTAGGGCGGGGGTGCGAACCACAGACGATGTCCTCGAGGGCGTCGCGTTGATGAGACGCTCGATCGTGCGGACGGAGCAATCCAGTGCACGGGCGATCTCGTTGGAGTTCTTGCCGTCCCAGTACAGGCGGATGTATCGCAACATGTATGTGCGCGGGAACCGTGTCGGGAGCTCGAAACGGGTGCCCTTCAGCTGGCGCCAGACATCGGCTGCGACGCGTACACCATGGCGCTTGGCGATGGTGCGGAGACTTCCCGCAGGGAGGTCTTCCAGCGTCAATGTGTCCCAAGCGTTCGGCAGGCCCATGTCGGCAATATACGCTCGATCCGCTTTTCAAGGGGGTTCAAGCCCCCTTGAAAACCTCTTCCACATGCATCGAAATCCCCCCATAGCAGACCCCACCACATCCAATTCCCCGCAGAGCATCAACGACATCAACGGCGACCTGGTCAACCTATACCGCGTCGTGCAGCACCATCTGGACGAATTTGTCCGCCAGTTCCGGTGGTCGTTTATCAGCCGCGATATCTTCAAGTGGCTCAAAGCCACGCCGGAAGAGACGCTGACCGACATCCAGCGCGCGACGAGGATCTTCTACCTCCAGAAGCTCTGCTTCGGGGGCAAGGTCGATTCGAGGACGTTCGGTACGGCGACCACGGGAGGCCCCCGGATCAACCTCCTGCGGCTGGAGGAAGATCTCTCGATGGCGCATCTTCGTCTGGCTAAGGCCACCATCGAACATCTGCCATGGGACGACTGCGTGCGCCGCTACGACCGCCCCCATACGCTCTTCTACTGCGATCCTCCCTACTGGGAGACAGAGGGATACGGGGTGCCATTCGCACGTGAGGAGTACGACCGCCTCGCAGAGATGGCCCGCACCATCAAGGGGCGGATGGTCATCTCGGTCAACGACCATCCGGAGATGCGACATGCATTCAAGGGGCTGCGCATCGAGCGGACCGACTTGCGCTACACCGTGGGCGGTGGTGCCAATGCCACCGAGCCACGGGGGGAACTCATCATCCGGTCCTGGTGACTGGGCACCGGCGGGGCGGCATGCGGCCGCTCCGCCTTTCCAGACAGCAGAGGAGAAGTTACCACCTGTCGTTCCGGTCCTCGGGAGGCTGCCAGAGCCCGTAGGAACCCATATCGCGGCGGAACATCTTGCCTCGCTCGACCAGGTGTTCCGCATAGGCAGACTCTTTGGTTCCAGGATCGAACTCCCAGATCGTGCCGTAGATGTCAAGGCCGGCCTCCTTCCGGAGGATGACGAAGAAAGCAAGAAGGAATCCTCCAACGCTCGCAATGTTGCTCCAGTCAGAAAGCGTCATGGTGGATCCGTGCTGATGGTCTTCGTCATCGCGTCGATCTCATCGAGCGTGGCGACATGGTGATCCAGATGCTCTGCCTCTGCGCGGGCTACGGTCGCGGCTGCAATCGCGTAGCCGGAGTGGCCGCGGTGCCAGGATCCCAATACGGCGTCGTCTGCGTAGATCGCGACCAAGACGGCTCCCGCGCCGTCGCGCTGGAGCCAGACGGCGAAGCGGGCCAGCTTGGCGGCGAGGCGGAATAGGAGCCAGGAGAGGAGTCGGCGGGCGGTCATTGAAGAGGAAGACTCAAAAACGATTTCTCTGCTCGCGACTCCGTACAGACAGCAACGCAGGCGCTTTTCCCAATGAGTACAGAGTCTCCATCTGGGTTGATCGAGAAGTAGCAGTTGTGTCTATCTGCGCGAAAATCTACAGGAATGCTCCCGGGCCTATCTGTGATGCGTAATACGACGTCGACGTCGATGTGAGCCGGGCCCGCTCCTATTTCGCGATAGGTTGAGCTAATCCCTGCAAGCGATAGGTCATCACTATAGGTGATGATCCCTGGGCAGGCTCGGAGAAGCTTTGGCCACGCCTGAAGCACGTGCAGTTTCATTGAATCGGTTGCGTTAATTCTCGATAGGTCGAGATTGTTTGGATCAAACCTCTGGCTACCGGAACAACTGATCAATGCTGTGGCCGTTGCAATGCATAGAGCATGAGAGACAATTCTTGACATTCAGACTCCAGTATCTGCGGCGGTTATGGTGGGCGGTTCGGACGGGGAGCGGGGGCGACATGGATGCGGTTGCCTTGGCTGGCAACGACGATCAGTATTCGTTACCGAGGATCCCGACCGTGTTGACTGCCCCACCGTCGGAATGGATCCTGCTGGCAGCTTGAGTCAGCAGGGAACCGGTGGCAGGACGCAGTGCGGCGGATCATTGGATTTGATGTGGATGCTGAACCAGAAGCCTGGCGGCGAGGTTGCGGGAGTAGAGCATAGCAGATCGTTTCATCGAGCGCTTGGCAGAGACTCTGTGTAGTAGGTCGTATCGATCCATTTGTCCTTGCAGACGGCGATGCATGGTCGCTTGGAAATGGATAGGATTGATCCGTTCGCCGAAATGCCGTAGTAGCAGTTCTGTCCCCAGGCCTTGAATGCGTTCGGGATCGCTGTTGGCTGCTCCGACACGCGCAGCACAACGTCGACCAATCCAGGATCACCATCCGGCACGTTTCGGCGCACATCATTCAGTTCTACAAGTTGTAAGTCGCTCTTATACGCCGTGAATCCAGGACATGCCGCCTGGACCTTCTTCCAATTCTCGCGAACCAATTTCTTGGCTGATTCGTCTCCTGATACCGCACTTAAATCCAGTTCCAGCGGCTTATTGGCGCATCCGATGACGTAGAGCGCAGCAATGACGACGAGGACAGCGCCGCTATTACGAGATGCCTGTTTCATGAATGGATCCTTGGACGATGGAGGACGTTGCGGTATACGAGACATGTGCACGGTACGGTGTTAGGCGGGGCGGTTTGGACGGGGAGCGGGCGCAACTTGGATGTGGTTGCCTTGGCGGGCAATCACGATCAGCGTTCGTTGCCTTGACGAAGCGGCTCCCTGCCCGCGAGGTCGGGTTGAGAATGGCATGAGATGGAGCCTCCGAGACGCGCGACTGATACCGAGATGACAAGGTTCAGTAGCGCAACAAGGTGATCTGAGGCGATCGGATTGCCTGCTTTGAGGTCTTCAATTGTCACGTCGCTGATTCCAAGTGAGCGTGTTGCCTGATCCAATGGACGCCCAAGAATCGATTCGATACCAAGGATGTCGACCCCCGCCGATAAGCCCCTATAAGCCCTCGCTGAAAATCCAAGTTCATGGAGTCGTATCGCCAGATCTTCCCCGACGGACTTCGTGCCCATGAAGTAGGGATTCATGCTCTGCGGCTTGACCCCAAGTGCGTGAGCGAGGCCAGCTAGAGAGCCGTACTTGCGCTTGGCAAACGCGCGAAGCTCTAAAGATTCGCTTGACTTCATAAGCCTCCAGGCTTATACTGGTTTATGTAGTCGCAACAAGCGACGCCAAGACAAAGCCTAGAAAAGGAGCATCCGTGAAAAAGTCCCTGCTATCCCAGCCCAAGCTCTCGTGGGCACGAGTAGCTGAGGAGGTGAGCGATAGAATCGGTCGCAAGTACTCCGGAGCCTACTGCCGCGAGGTTGCGACCGGGTTCCGGAATAGCTTAGTAGTCGAGCCTGAGCTCGTCGATCTCGGGGTGATGAAGCCCCGCAAGCAGCGGGCCGCCGCATGAAGGCCTACTGCTTTCGCTCCGGCCACGTCCTGCTTGGGCGCACCGTCCCGCCCGGCGCCATCGAGCTCGCCGACCATCCAGACGAAGCCGAACTGCTTCGCGTCGTCCGCTGGCATGCCTCCGCGATTGATGACGAGGAAGGGAATCCTGTGTTGGTTCTGCAAGAACTCGTAAGCGACGGTGTGAGCACCGAGGCCAAGGTCACCCTCGCGTCCGTCTGGGGAAGAGTGGTCCGCGCGGACCTGCGCTCTCTCGTCGCCGGAATACGAACAGCGGACATGTTCGCCGCCAAGCCCATCGAGGCGTGGCCAGAATCCGTCATCAAACTTTCGGGACGCATCGCATGACCGTCGGCGTCATCCACAAGCGCAGCACGGTTCTCCCCGTCGCCTACACTGGCACTCGCCGCGTGGATGGGGGGGTATTCCAGGTCGGGACCAATCCTTCGACGAAGCTCCCCATCATCAGAAGCAAGGCGACGGGCCGCGTCTGGACTGCAAGCTGGGACGCCCTGGTGCGCCTGGCGATCGCCGAGGGTGTTCTCTCCGACGACGACCAGGAAGATCTTTGCGGAGCCGAGGCATGAGCGCATCGTCTCCAGCCCTCGATGCACTGCACCGCGTCGCCCTGGAGATGGGTGTGGTGACGGGCAATCTGACGCCTGCACATGTCGGCACCGCGATCTGTCGCGAGTACCACCGCATGCGCACCGAGAACATCGCTCTGGGCAACGCCCTGGAGCAGTCCTACCACCGCATTGGCATCCTGGAAGGAACCGTTCTATGAACGACCACAGTATCCGTATGGAGACGCCTCGCGCTGACCTGAAAGAGACCACGCAAGCGCTGTGCTCATCGGTCCGGACCGCGAATCGCGCCTTACGCGAGGTCGAGCGCCTCAAGCGTCAGCGACGGATTCTGGCGCGGCATGTCGCGATCTTCCGCGACCGTCTCGATCTGGCGCAACGCATCATCGCGGCACTCGAGAAAGGTGGCGAAGTCGCGCTCGTATGGGACCTGCGGGGCGTCATTCAGAGCCGCGATGAGGAAATCGCTCATCTGCGCACCGAAGTGGCCGACATCTCGCAGCGGCTGCTCGCGTACCGCGCATCGGTGGACAAGGACACCGATAGCGTCCTGCAGGAATCATGGGAGATGGCCAAGCGCCTGCGGGCATCGGACATCGATCGAGAGCGCCTCCTACGCCAGCGCCGAATCCTGTCTGGACACCTGCGCTCGGAGTTGCGGGCATCGAGTAGCTGGAAACGGATGGCGATTGGACTCAACAGGAAGCTTCGGAGCTCAGTCTCCAATCTGGTGCGGTATGAAACCAGGCGTCGACAAGGATCGTCTATTCAATCCGCCTTCAATATCTCTCGAAAGTTCATCCAACGCCTGTTCTGGGCGCTGATCGTCGGCTGGCGCGGATCAGCAGAGGTGCAGGAGGCTCTCCATGGGTGATGCGCTCCGCGCCTCGCATGTTCCGCATGAGCGCCACGCGGAAACATGGATCATGACCGATCTGGCGGCCGAACTGCTGGGAATCTCACAGCGCACCATGCAGCGGTCCCTGGACAAGTACGAGACGCGTCTGGTGCCGCGCGAGGGGTGCGGCGGAGAGCGATCCGAGATTCTGCTCTCATCGCTCCCCATCGATGCGATCGACGCCTGGGAGGCGCACCAGCGATTGGATGCCTCGCGCGAACAGGATGTCGGTGGCGAACTATACCAGGCATACCAGCACGCCGATCAGAGGATGCGGAGGTACTTCGATCGCTGGGCGCAGATCCTGCAGGCTACGGAAGGAATCGAGGGGCGCAAGGCGCTGGAGCGATGGTGCGATGAATGGAATCGTTCCCATGCAGATCAGCCGGTGGCCTTGCAGAGCCTGTACCGAGTGCGTGCCAGGGTCAAGGACGGAGGGCTCCAAAGTCTTCTACTGCGCGAGACGAGCCTTCCCGCGTCCACGATTCCGGACAACTGGTTCGAGGAGTTCTGCAAGATCTACCTGCAGCAGTCGCGCGTATCCTGCGCCGAGGCGCACCGCAGGACGTACGAATACGCCATCGAGTCGGCGGCGTCGCCTACCGATGTGGATCCATTTCCGTCGATCTGGGCGTTCCAACGCCGCCTGGAGAAGACCTGCTCGCCTGCAGCGATCACCTTCGCTCGCGAAGGCCAGAAGAAGTTCTACGACCGCTGCGGTTACTACATCCGCCGCGACTACTCGAACATCGTTGCCGGGCGCGTGTGGGTCGGCGACTCGCGCATCCTAGATATCCTGGTGCGCGACGAGCATGGATGCGTATTCCGGCCCTACGTGACGGCTCTGGTCTGCATGAAATCGTACCTGCCGATGGGATGGCACTTCCATGCATCGGCACCCAGCGCCGAGAACACCATGCGTGCCCTGCGCCATGGCATCGTCCGATACGGAAAGCCCGACGACCTCTATCTCGACAATGGACGCGAGAACCGGAACAAGGAAGTGTCGGGACATTCCCGTGGGAATTCAGTTGATCCAGCGCAGCAGCACATGGGATCGCTCGCTGCTATCCTGGCGCTGAAGGTCCATTTCGCCGCCCCCTACAATGCGCGCGCCAAGCAGCAGATCGAACGGAATCTGTTCAAGGAAATGTCCCTCAACTTCGATCGCTTCTGGACAACCTGGTGTGGAAGCAATACCGCATCCAAGCCCGAGCGCCTCAAAGAGGAAATTGGCGACCCGGCGAAGATCCCGACCTTCGAAGAGGTTGGAAAGGCTCTCGACATCTGGCTCTCCGAGAAGCTCCCTCTGAGGGCATGCAGCGGCCAGACACACAAGGGGCGTAGCCGCATCCAAGTGCTGCAGGACGACTACGCGATCCATGGGCCTCTGCCTATCGTCTCTGACGATACCGCCGCGATGCTGGTGACCAAGCTCGTGCGGGCTCGTATCGGGCGCACCGGCGTGCGTGTCGCCTCGCTCGATTCTACCTGGTACGCCGACTGGATGGTGATGCACCCCCGCGCCGCGGTGGTCCTGCGCTACGATCCCGAGAATCTGCGCACCGCCTGGTGCCATGCCGAGGCCGAGAACGGCTACGGCCCGTTGCTCGGGACATGCACGCTGGTACAGGCCGTCGGCGCGATGGTACGCGACGGGGACGTGATCGGTCGCGCCCAGATCGTCGAAGGCATGAATCGTCAGCGCCGCCAACTCAAAATGGTGCAGGCCGAGTTCCCCAAGGCGACGGCAGAGGATATGGAGATCCTCCGCTTGCGTTCCAGCGGGTCTGCTCCCGAGGTCGAACGCGGCAGCGTAGTCGCGGCGACAGGCCACGACTTCGTAGCGGCCCATGTTCGGCGCGAAGAGCGATCCGGCAAGTCTGACCTGTCACGATTCATCCAACAACGACCAGCTGAACCAAAACCTGCTCGCGACTTGATCTGGTTCGATGGCCAGACCGCGTCTGCGGGCTGAACCCCAGAGGAATGATATGCGCATCAACGAGTCGAAGAATCAATCCGAAGTCGTGATCCTCCTGCGTCAGCACATGGAGCAGACGGGGCGGAGCCAGGTGTTCATCGCGAAGGCGCTCGGCGTATCGAATGGCGTCGTCAGTCAGATGCTAGCTCGCACCTACAAAGGTGATGTCGAAGGCGTCGAAGACAAGATCCGGCAGTATCTGGAAACGGAAGCCGATCGCGCCGAGAACATGCGCCTGCCGCAGATCCCGGTGGTGCACACGTCGGCGTTCATCGAGATCTCCAACAGCATCCAGATGGCTGTCCAGAAGAAGGCGCTGATCTCAGTGACGGGAAAGCCCGGAATCGGGAAGACCACGGCGATCAGGGAGTACGTCCGGACGCACTCGTCCTCCATCCTCATCGAGGTCCACCGGGGATACAGCTCGCGGGATTTGTTCGGCGACCTCTGCGAGGCGCTCTCCTTGCCGATCAAGGGGACGTTGCACGCGCAGCTGAAGCGCGTCGTCGAGAAACTCGATGGATCGGGGCGCTTGATCGTCGTCGACCAGGCCGAATACCTGCCCACCATGGCGCTGGACATGCTGCGCAGCGTGCGCGACTTCGCGGGCGTTCCCATCGTCCTGGTGGGGCTCCCCGTGCTCAACGAGATCGTCCAGGGTGACAAGCGCAACTTCGCGCAGTTCTCGCGCCGGATGCGCATGCGCCGCCGCGTCGGGAACCTCACCGAGAAGGACGAGGGGATGATCATCAGGGCCTACATCCCGGACGCGTCGCACGATGTGATCGAAGCAATCCGCAAGTATGGAGGCGAGAACGCAGGCGTGCTCGTCGAACTGATCGACTGGGTCCTGGACCTGTTGCGGCTCAACAAGGACAAGATCGCTCTGTCCCCCGAAACGGTCGCGACCGCCGCCGAATACGCGGGACTCGCCTGATGCCCGTCGCGAATGCATCGGGATACCTCAACAAGGTCGCACGCTACCGTGCGCTGCGCGGCACCGCGATCAAGGCCCAAAAGCGCTTCGAGCAGGCGCTTCGATGCCGCTCGATGGATCCGCGCGAGCTGAGGCGTCTGCAGAAGCAGATCGGAGAGTGTTGGACCCAATGCGGACGCGCTCGGATGGATCTGATGCACGCGCGGCACCCGGAAACGAAGCGGATCGGAGCGAGAGTATGACGCGGCGGAACGGGTTCTGGGCATCGCAAGACGATGCTCGGCGGAAAAGGCTGGAGGAGCGTGTCAGGGCAATGTTGCCCCAGCCGCCTCGGAAGCGCGCGTCCCCGATCTCAATGGCAGTGGTGGCATTTCTCGCCTGCCCTGCCTTCGCGATCACTGCGGCATTGTTCGCCGTGATCAGCCTGATCGCGTGGCCCTTTGCTCCAGCATGGGCCTACGTGACGCAGCACCGCAAGATCCAACGCCACAAGTCCCAACGCGTGAACGAATGCCAGGAGGCAACGGCATGAACCACAACGTCTGCCCAGCACCAACAGAAGAACTCACCATCGAACAGATCCTGTCGAAGACGCATGCGATGTCACAGGGCGATTGGGTTGCCGCGATCGCGCAATTCAATGGGACCGATCACATCGCCGTCGGCGTCGCTGGATCCACCAAGGCGGTCGCTGTCTTTGGACCGACCGGAGCGGACGACGAGGATGAGAGCATCGCCAACGCGGAACTGTTCGTCCACATCCCTCGCCTCCGCCGCGAACTGATCGCGTTGCGCGAACAGGAGAGTGATGACCTCGCCCAGGCCCGCGCCGACTACGACCGCTCTTGCGAAAAACTCGCCGCAATCCGCTCGGGAATGATCGCCCTCTACGACCGCTACCATGCGCTCCACATCTGCGCATCGCGCTACCTCAAGGAATGGCCGAACGAGACCCCCAAGGGTTGGAGCCTGGACGAGCTGGAAGCATGCCTGGAGATGCCCCTCCCGCAGACGGTCCCCGCGCTGGATCCAGATCTCGCATGCCAGCAACGCGAGGAGATCCAGGACTGGGTGGTCGGATGCAAGGGGAGTCTCTACGCCGTCGTGCTCCAGCGCCTCCTGGCGCAGTCGGACGAATTGCTTCGACTGAAGGCGTCCGGCACCGCCGAGATGGCGACGCTCAAGGGGGCTTACAAGACGGTTCGAACGGCGCTTGAAGGGATTGTCGATGCGCGTGCCCCCGAAGAACTGAAGGCGATGGAATCAATCATGGCTCCGATCGACGACGAAAACGCCAAAATCTCCCTCACGGGAATCCGCGCCCTGCTCGCAACGATGGACGTGTCCGCATGAAGCCCCTCTGCATTTACCACAAGAACTGCGCCGACGGTTTCGGCGCGGCATGGGTCGTCCGCAAGTTCTTCGGACCGGATGGCGTCGACCTCCATCCTGCCACCTATCAGGATCCTCCGCCCGATATGACGGACCGCTGCGTGATCATGGTCGATTTCTCCTACAAGCGACCCATCATGGCGCGGCTGATCAACCAGGCGGAAAGCGTGCTGGTCATCGACCACCACAAGACCGCCCAGGCTGACCTCGCGGATCTCCATGGCGCGACGGTGATCTTCGATATGGAGCACTCCGGGGCTGTCCTCACGTGGCGACACTTCTTCCCGGGCCAGGAGCCACCAATGCTCCTGCGATACATCGAGGATCGCGATATCTGGAAGTTCGCGCTTCCCAATTCGCGAGAGGTGGCAGCAGGACTGTTCAGCCATCCCTACAATTTCGCGACCTGGGACAGCTTCATCGGGAATCCCCATGAACTCTTGCTTCTGCTCTCCGACGGCAAGGCAATCGAGCGCAAGCACCACAAGGACATCGCGGAACTGGTCGCGGCCTCTGCGCGGCCCATGATCATCGGCGGTCACCAGGTGCTCGCCGCCAACCTTCCCTACACCATGAGCAGCGATGCGGGACACATGCTCATTGACCAGGGAAGCTTCTTCGGGGCATGTTACTCCGACGGCCCCAACGGACGCACCTTCTCGTTGCGCTCGACCGATGCTGGCCCTGATGTCTCCGAGATCGCGAAGCTCTACGGTGGAGGCGGGCACCGCAATGCGGCGGGGTTCCGCGTGTCGTTCGTGGATGCGGCCCAGTTCGAGGTGCCAACGCGATGACCTGGGATCGCACCGATTTGGTACGCGTGACTGATGAGCCCATGGAGATGGGTGCCCGTGCCGTCGCGCGTACCGGTGCAGGAATTGTCCTGGAAGCGCTGCGGGAAGCAGGGACCCGCGGGCTCAATCGCTCCCAGATTGTCGCTGCCCTCGGGTGCTGGGGCAACGAGATGAAGACGACGGAGGTCCACTCGGCCGAGATCGACAAGGTCATCTCCTACCTGTGCGAGATGGGTGTGGCTCGCGTCTACGGATTGCGCTGGTACATCGTCAACGGGCACGAGATGCTCAAGGCAGGTGCAGCATGAGATCTCCTCTGATTGATCCATGCACACGTTGCTCATGGTGGCGATTCGGCTGGTGCCTCGTGTGTCCGCAGGCAAGGCTGCCATCATGAGCGCATCCCGCACCATCCACGCCCTCGTGGCCCTCATCGGCATGCCCGACGAGGACTACCGCGCCCTGCTGTGGGACCGTTTCCGTGCGTCGTCGTCGAAGGATTTATCGGCGGCTCAGGCCAACGACCTGGTCGCCGCGCTCCATGCGCTGCTCCCCGCCGATCAGCGGACCGCGCACCCACGCCCCCAGGCCGCTGCAGGTGCTCGTCGACGCTTCGAGAACCTCGGCGATCGCGAGGACATGGCCACTCCGGCGCAACTACGCATGCTGGAGGCGTCGTTCGTCCAACGCTCTCGCGCATTGGATCTCGCCAGCAAGCAGTTGGCCTTCCGAAACTGGCTGAGCAACCGCTTTGGAATCGAACGCGTCGAGTGGATCCCACGCGACCAGGTCGGCAAGATCCTCCGTGCCACCCAAGGCATCGATCGCGACGCTCCACCACGGCGCCGCAAATGCCCTTCCACATCCATTCAAACCAACCTCAAAGGAGCATAACATGGCCAAGAAAGACAAAGACGGAAACTGGATCGACGCACGCGGACGGGCAGTTCCGGAAGAGTACGTGAAGGAGCAAGACCAACGCCGCGACGCCATGGTCGAGCGCGTGCATGCCATCGCCAAGAAATTGGAGCAGGCAATTGCCGCAGCTCGCCTGGACATCACCCAGGAGGTCGACCTCTATCTCGAGTGGCTCGCGAAGGAGAACAAGGTCAAAGAGGGCTGGAAGGGCAACATCACCCTGGACACGTTTGACGGCACCCTTCGCGTGGTGCGCAACATGGACGACCAGGTGGGCTTCAGCGAGTCGCTCCAGCTGGTGAAGACGCAGATCGATCTGTGGCTGAAGGACCAGATGCAGGGAGCCAATGCATCCCTGGTGAAGGTCGTTTCATCGGCCTTCAATGTCGATAAGAAGGGCAAGGTCAACACCGCGATGATTCTGCGCTTGCTCAACCTCGACATCACCGATGCCAAGTGGCGCAAGGCTATGCAGATCCTGCGCGACTCCATCCAGGTGACTGCGACGCGGCAGTATCTGTCATTCGCAGAGAAGATCACGACCGATGAAGGCGAGATCTGGCGTCCCATCATCCTGAACTTCGTCGGACGTTGATCATGAGCGCCCACCCCATGCACGGAACGAAGCCGCTGGCGCGTACGCAACGCGTCGCCGTGCATGGCGATACTCCATCCTCAGTCAGTCTCTGGAAGACATCCCCTGCCCGCGAAGGATGGGGCACAAACGGAGGGCGATTCTTCACAGGAACAGCGTCGCAGGCGCAAGAGCGAGCATCCATGTTCGGTATTCCTGCGTCGGAAGTCATGCGCGCATGACCACGCCGATCTTCCCAACCATCCTCATCGCCCTCAACATCGCAGCGGCGCTCGAAGCGCTATGGCGTGGCGACGCCGCCCGCATGGGCTACTGGATCGCGGCCGCGGTCCTCAATGCATGCATCACATTTCCACTCCCGAGGTTCCCGTGGAATCACTAAAACCGCAGACCATTCCCGTTCCAATGACGCTGCGGGCGTGGCTGCTCTCCATCCTTTCCGAAGCGACCGGGCACGGTTCGTGGACGCGCGTACAAGGTGCGCTGACCTGGGCCGTCTGCGTGGCGCTTGTGGCGTTCTCGATCGCGTCAGGGAGCGACATCCAGCCCGGCGCGCAGACCGTGCTCCTGGCGCTCCTGGCGGCCGCAGGCGGCGCCTACGTCGTCAACCGGGGCGGCGAGGTCGTCGAGACGATCAGGACGCCCGCACCCAAGCAGGAGGAGCTGTGATGTACAGCGACAAATTTTTGCGTTGCATCGGATTCGTGATTCATGAGGAGGGTGGTTTCGTCAACGACCCGCACGACCCTGGTGGCGCAACCAAGTACGGCATCTCGATCCGGTCCCACCGCTCCGACATCGGCGATCTTGACCATGATGGAGACATCGACGCGGACGACGCGAAGCTCTTGACTGTCGACCAGGCCATCAAGATCTACTACGACGAGTACTGGTTCGAGATCCGCGGCGACGCACTCCCCACCGACCTGGCGCTCGCCATGCTCGATACTGCGGTCAACTGCGGATACACGCGCGCCACCAAGCTGCTCCAGGAATCGTGCGCTGCGCCGGTCGACGGCGTGTTCGGACCGGGCACATTGAGTCGCGTACTCAAGACTCCCCGCGCCTGCGACCTCCTCATCAGCAATCGCCAACGGTTTTACAGGGGGCTGTCGTCCTTCTCGCGCTACGGCAATGGATGGATGGCCCGCGTGGACCGTCTCACGATCACGGTGCAACAGATCGCCCGCGAAGAGCTGCGGAGGGCCGCATGAAGATCAGAGAGACCATCGAATCGATCTGCGTCATCATGGTCGTCTGCCTCGTAGCTATCGCAGGATTCGCCCTGGCTCGCAGTTGCGGGCGTCCCGACGCGTCCCAGGCGCTGGCCGCACAACTGCGCCAAGCGCGCGTCGATCGCGACTCCGCCAAGTCCCGCGAGGTCCGCGTGCGCGACTCGGCGCAACAGGCGATCTCCGAGCAGGACGTTGCATGGAATCTCCATGTGCGCGACCTGGTCGCCATGCACCAGCAGGATCTCCAGGAGGCCGCACGCGCGGCGGCGCGCCGTGCTCGCCGCGATGTCGAGGCTCGCACGGGCGCGGCCTTCATGCCGGAGGGGCCGGATACCGGATCCGGTAGGCCTCCGTGCGAGGTCACGCTAACGTGTTCCGAGGCCGCCGCATGGCAGGCCTCGGATTCGCTGCAGCGATTCCGTCTCGACTCGATCCACGCTCAGGATCGCGTCGCCGCCGCAGCATGCTCTGCTCGCGTTGCAAACGTTGTAGTGCGCCAGGATTCGATCCATGAAACGCAGGTGTTTCAACAGCCGCGACGACTCGGCGTCCCCTTCTACGTGGCTGCGGGAGCCGCTGTGGCGGAGTTGTTGCTCTTCGTTGGTATGGTGCTGGCGCAATGAGCCGAGAAACGCCATTTCGAGCGCGTGTTGAAACGCTGTTGAAGATGCTTTACAGTGGCGATCGACGCCCCAATCCAACGGTTACAGACACAGCCGCCAGTTGGATGGTCGACGATGCAGAGATCTGGGGGACGTGCGGTGCCTACGATCGCCTCACGCGGGCGGTATTGGGCGCGCATCGGCTGCGCCTGGCGATTGCCCTCACGGCTCGCCGTGGCGAGCCAGGCTGGCGCGTTGTCGTATCGCCGCGATGGATCGCCCCGGATGATGCAGCTCGACACCATCCTGGTCTGGGCGACCTGGCTGAGGACTGCTACACGATGGGCGGCCGTCCATCTCCCGTCGCGCTTCTCAAGCAAGCTCGCCCGCTCATTGACGAGGTGCTCATGGGCTACGAGATAGGACAGAATCCGGGAGCCGCAGCCATCGCAGCATCGATCGACTCGTTGTTGGCGGAAAGGAGGATCGCGTGAGCGTCTTCGATCTGTCTGATGCCGCATCCCTCAAGGACGAAATCTGGTTCTCGCTCCATCTACGACGCGGCGACTTCTTCCAGCATCCAGAGCGCGGATCCGACCTCCACACACTACGCCGCGGAAAAGCGACGACGGCTACAGCCGGGAAGGCCGAAGCGATGTGCAGGCGTGCTCTGCAATGGTTGTTGGATACCGGAAAAATCACATCTCTCCTCGTGAGCGCTGCGCTGGTTGAGCCTCAGCGTTTGCAGATCAACATCCTGGTCGTCGGTGCAGATGGACAGCCGGTCGACCTCACCACATTCATTCCCGTCGGAGTCATCGCGTGAATCCCTACAAGTCCTACGACCAGCTGTTCGACGAAATTCTCACGAGTTACCGTAATGCGGCTCCCGGCGCCTTGACCACCGAGCTGTACATCCGCGCTGCAGGCTTGGCATCGGTGCTATGGGGACTATACAAGCTCATCGCGTGGACCATCAAACAGATGTTCCCGACCAGCGCGGCGCCCGAAACGCTGGATCTGTATGCGCAGGAGCTTGGATTGACGAAGCGTGATGGCGAATCCTGGCAATCGCTCCTGGAGCGGATCCTGAACATCTATCGCAACGTGTCTGGAGGAGGCAATCCTACCGACGTCGAGCGCTGGGCGATGGAGGTCAAGATCACGGTCGATGGAGTCGATGAGTACGCGGATTTCGTCAAAAGCTATCCGGCGAAATTTGGCCCTGGAACATCCGTCATTCTGGTCGCGAAGAACTCCGGAAGTCCCTCTCAGGCGCTGCTCGATGCTATTCGAGACGATAACCTCAATCACTGTCCAGTCGTCCCCGCCGAGGTATACGCTGTCGCGGCTTCGACGCGAACGGTGCCGCTCTCTATCAAGATGTCCGGTGGATCCACTTTGGAAGCGACCTCGCTGATCACCGCCTACGTCGCATCTCTCCAGTCCGCGCAGACTCTGTTCCCCTTGATCATTAAAGGGCTTTGCATGCAGGCTGGAGCTACCGTCGAACCCGAGATCACTCCGCCGCTCCCCACGATCCCAGGGGCATTTGAGCGAATTGTCCTGGGAGGTATCACATGGCTTTGAATGAGTTGCATGAGAACGCCCTTCGCGACCTGAATCCACTGGACCTGTGCGAGCAGATTCGCGGTGATCTGGTCGTTCCATCGGGCACTCCGTGTCCTTGTCAATTTTGCTCGATCCGCCGCGTCGATGCAGCCTATTTCGATGCTGCTGCAACCAGCATTGCCCAGATCCATGTTTCAGCCTTCTCGCTCGAAGAAGCCGACTCCTTGGACCTCTGGGAAGAGCTTCTGGGGCTGCTATCCGACTCGTCGCTGACCGAGGTGCAGCGGTGGGCTCGGGTGCGCGATGCGCGCACGACTCGCAATGGACTGAGCAAACCATTCTTCATAGCGCTTGCCACTCGCCTGGGGTATTCCATCGAGATCGAGCGCGGCGTATACCCATTCCGGGCGGGAATTTCCAGGATCGGCATTGATGCAGTCAAGCGAGTGAATCGCCTGACGGTTCCTGTTATGGGCGATGTCGATGATATTCGCAACAAGACGGAATTCATCTCGAACCCCATGGATCGATCCGGAGGAACAACTCCGATCACTCTCACGCAACCCTATCCGTCCGATTTCTGGACGTGGGTCGTCAGGATCCTCAGCCTGGGAACGAACACTGATTCACAGCTCCTTCGCTCGCGTTTTGAAGCCCTCAAGCCCGACTACTCGGTAATCATCTGGGAGGAATAATGACCAAGACAGTATTTCAGCATGGAACGATTCCAACGCCTGAATTTTTCAATGCGATCAACAATCTAACGTTTTCAGCGGATCCGCAGGTTGATGGCGAAATTCTGCTCCCTCCGCAAATTGCTGCTGAAGCTCAACGCGCCATGGAAGCGGAGCAGGCGCTGGAAACCGCCATTGCCGCATACCATGGATTTCCTGCAATCCTGAGTGTGTCGCTCAAGTATCTCGGCGAGAATACCGCCGACATCATTGATCCGAGCACTGTCCGTGCATTTGGCTTGGTTACGCCCTCGGTAATCATTTTCAATCTGCAGATCAGCGTTTCCCTCAGCAGCTCCCTGAAGACTTACTGGGCCTCGCATGACCTGAGTCAGCGCGACGCCTACATCGGTCTCGATGCGGCAGGCGTATTCCCGCATACCGCTGGATCTCCTGGATTCATTATTGGCACTGCCGTCGTGCCAGCCAAATCCATCAACGGGGCGGTTATCGGTGTTCCTGCAAGCGATTTGACTTCTCCGTCCATATACCTTCTTTCTCCAGGCAAGATTGTGTCTTCGTGGGCGGATGTGCTTAATTCAGACTACGAGGCGGATATCGTCCTGTCGTTCACCTACCCTGCTTCAGCAGGCTGATTCTTGTACAGCCTCAGAAACCCATCTTCAAGGGCCCTGGAACATCCGTTTCAGGGCCCTTCTTGCGTCCGGGGAACTTCCGTTTTTGGCCGTTTTGTCTCAAAACCCCGCTCCATTTCGTCTCACCTGCCCCGCTCCGTTATAGCGGGGAAAAGCATCCCCCTCGCACCCCGCCCACGCCGTCACCGCGAAAGCGCGGAAGTAGCGGCGAAGTACCTTTCGCGGGCATGAAGTCCTCACGCTTTCCCCTGCTGCTTGCAGCAGGCCTCTCCTGCGCGATCGCCTCGTGTTCCACGTCGGGACTGAGCTACGGCTACAGGCCGCCCGTGAACAACCGCCCGTCCCCTTCCGCGCCAGGCCTTCTAGTCCCGGCGTTCCGCGTGCGAACGATCGGCGCCGATCTGACGTCGGAGCAGAAGGCGAAGCTCCAGAACAGCCTGTTCCAGACCCTCGGAAACACGGGCCTCTACAGCAAGGTCGACCAGATCGCCGCCACTCCCGGCGCCGACACCCTGTCGATCGAGATGGACGTCGACCTGGAAACCCGCTACACCTGGCTCGTTGCCTGGCCCGCGATCTATCCATGCGTCGGATACTGGCCCATCCAACCCTATCAAGCGACGGGCAAAATCGCCTTCCACGCCCGCGGCTCGATCGCCAATCGGGCCTTCGACTTCTCGACCACCCGGGAAGACAAGCACACGGAGATCCTCTACGGATTCTATCGCAAGGGCGGCTCCACCGAGATGTTGACCCGCAACTACGACGACATCTTCCTCGCCCTGCGCGACAGGATCGCGGCGGAGCGTTCCAACGCGGGCTCGCCGACATCGGCCTCGGCGATCCGGGCAATCCGCAACATCGCGGTCCTCCCCTTCGATCTGGAAGCGAAGGAGGACCCCACGTTGTCCCGCGTCGTCACCGACCAGATGGTCACGGAGTTCCTCAACAAGGGCCGCTACCAGGTGATCGAACGCGAGCAGATCGACCGCATCCTGAAGGAACAGGGCTTCCAGCAATCGGGCGCATGCAACACGGAGGGCTGCCTCGTCCAGGTCGGCCAACTTCTGGGCGTCGACGCCATGGTCTCCGGTCGCATCAGCCGCCTGGGCGATCTTCTCGTGGTGGGCCTGCGCATCACCGACGTCGCGCAAGGCCGCATCCTGTTCGCCCGGCAGATCCAGACGGACAAGGGCATCGGACACCTTCTGTCCACCGATCTGAAGTCCATCGCCGAAGCGTTCTGACATCCGCCACGCCGATGCGGCGGGCACGGGACATCGCCGTGGCTACATTTTCCTCCAAGCGAATTCCACGCACGAATCGCATCGGCCGCTGCTTCCATCCGCGGAAGAGGAGACTGCCCATATGAATTCCGCCGATTCCGGGGACGCATCCTCCAGCACCCGTCCCACGTTCTTCCACGAATTGCTGCACTTCATCTCGAACGCGTCCAGCAACCGCCTGATCGGCGTCCTGGTCGCGATCTACCTGGTCATGGTCACGGCCCTTTCCATCTTCGACTTCTTCGCGGAACGTGAAAAGGAATTCGCCAGGCTCGATGCGACCATGCAAGCGGCCGGCGACGCGCTGGACCAGGTCCTCGGTCTCGACTTCCACGACAGGTACACCCCGGCGACGCCGCCGACTCCAGCTGAATACCAGCGCATCAAGGACGCGCTGAGCCGATTCGCGCGCCATCTCGATCTCGAATACGTCTATTCGATGACAAGAATCGACTCGCAGATCTATTTCGTCGCGAGCAACGAAACCAGGGACGACACGTTGAGGCATACGCCCAGCAGATTCTACAACCCCTACCCGTCTCCTCCCGCCGCATTGGTCGCGACCTTCGACGAAAACACGACGACAGCCCGCCGCTACGCCCGATACACCAACATCTGGGACAGTTTCTATTCCATCTTCATACCCCGGACCACGCCGTCCGGGAAGAAGTACGTCCTTGCGGCCGATATCAAGCTGGAGGACCAGAGAGCCATCCTGGCCCGTTGCCTCTATCGTGATGCGGCGCTGACCCTGCTCCTTCTCGTGCCGCTGCTCCCGCTGATCCTCCTCCAGCGCAGGTTGATCCATGCCAAGGACGAGATGACAGCCAAGGACAAGGCGCACATCGCGGAACTCCGGAAAATGAATGCCGAACTGGAAGATGCCGTGGCATGCCGGACGGCGGAGCTCACCCGAGCCATGATCGACCTGAAGAGCTTCTCGTACACGGCGAGCCACGATCTCCGCGCACCGCTCAACGCGATTTCGGGCTTTTCCCAGATTCTGCGGGAAGACGCCGCATCCCGTCTGCTCCCCGGCGACATCGATCTCCTGGACCACGTCGTCGATGCGTCGAACCGGATGTCGAAATTGATCGAATCCCTGCTGAGGCTCGCATCCGTCCCGAACACGCCCCTCGCGCGCGACCCGCTCGACATCAGCGCGCTCGCCTGCGAAGTCGTCGCCGAACTGGACGCGGCCGGAAGCACCCATGGCGCCGAGGTATCCATCGCCGAAGGAGTCTCCGCAGTCGGCGATGGCACCCTCATGAGGCTCGTCCTCCAGAATCTATTCTCGAACGCCTTCAAGTATTCGAAGGAGCGCACCATTCCGCGCGTATCCTTCAAAGGCGGGACGGATGGCGGCACCGATTGGTTCTTGATCCGCGACAACGGTGAAGGATTCGACCCCGCCATGGCCGACAGGCTGTTCAAACCGTTCCAGCGCCTGCACGGCAACGAATTCGACGGATTCGGAATAGGCCTGACCCATGTGGCCCGGATCGTGGAGAAGCACGGCGGAAGCATCGAGGCGTCCGGCGAAATCGGTCAAGGCGCCAGCTTCAAGGTGACGCTTCCGCGGACGGAGCCCCGGCTGGCGACAAAAATCGTCTAGACGGACATCACTCGGGCATGGCGATGTCGGGCGGCGGAATCACGTCGTCGACCGCGGGCGAGGATGGCGACGTCTCGGATCCGAACTGCATCCAGAGCGCGACACCACCTCCGACCATGGCCACGCCGGCCGCACCCAGCACCCACGGATTCTTCCACAGTGGATGGGTGTCGACCCGATTCAGGATGCTGACCCGCATGGTATCTCCGGCCCAGATCGCCCGCCATGGCGTCGCCTCGGCCAAATCGATCCTCAGGCTGAGAATGTCCGAGACCTCGTCGGAGTGCGCATGGAGCCACCGGGGCCATTTCCGTTCCAATGCGCTGTCGAAACGGGCGCCTTCGAATTCGATCCGGATCTGCCTGCCTGCATCGGCGCCATCCGGCCTTCCGATCCTCTCCCGGCGCGGACGCGCTCCCGCGAACTCCAGATCCAGACGAATCGTGTCCGCCACGAGATCGGGCCGGACGCTCTTGAGAACAGCCAGGTCCTCCCCGAAGGCCATCGCGGCGACAAGCAGGGAAGCGTGCAGCGCGCCGATCATCGCGCGGCCTTCTTGGCGCGCTTGACCCGGTACATCTCCTCGTCGGCGGCCTTCAGGAAATCCTGATGGCTGCTGCCGCCATCGTAGGCCACGATCCCGAACGAGATCGACGTGAGATTGTCCGCCGCCTTGCGCTTCATGTAATCCTCCGAGATGCGCTCGGAGATGGCGATCGCATCGTCCAGGCTCGTGCCGATGGAGATCACGACGAATTCGTCGCCTCCCACGCGATAGGCGCGCTCCGTGTTCCTGGTGCGGTCGCGGATCGATTGCGCCAGATCCTTCAGGGCGCGATCGCCTTCGGCGTGCCCCAACGTGTCGTTGAGCTGCTTGAAGCGATCCATGTCCAGCATGAGCAGGCAAAGCGCGCGTTTGCGCTGGATGGCGATGTCGACAAGAGCGGGGAAATCCTCCTCGAACTGACGCTTGTTGAACAACCCCGTCATGACGTCCGTCGTGGCCTGGTGCCGCAGGAAACCCGTTTCCTCCTTGAGGCTCTTGCGCTCGGCCATGGAGACCTTCAGCGCCGCGGTCATCTCGTTGAACGAGTCGCGCACGTCGCCCATCTCGTTGAAGGCGCGGAACTCGATTTTCACGTTGGCCGATTCCGGATCTTCGGGATTGAAGTTCTCTCCGAACTTCCTCACGCCGTCGACCAGGCGATGGATCGAATACGTCACCGTGTAGATCATCATCGAGGCCAGGATGCAACCGACGAGGGCGATGCATGCGGCATACAGGAAAATGCGTCGCATGGCTTCGTCGATGCTCTGCTCGATTCCATTCGAGGAGAATTCGATGCGCGCCAGTCCCAACCGCTTGCCGGCGACCTCGATGACGTGTCCGAAGCGCAGCACGGTGCCTTGCGGGCTCGGGATCTTCGCGCGTTCGGACGCGCCACCCAGCCATATCCGCATCGAATCGGGCATCGCGCCCCGAGTCCCGACCAGCGCGGGGATGTTGTGCATCAGGAAGATCCCGTTGACATCCAGGAGGTAGACGTCGATCACGGAATTCTCGCCCCGCATCATCTCGTCGATGAAGTCCCACATCGAGAGGTTGACGGACTCGTCGCTCAGCAGCCGTTCCCGGCACAGGCTGCTCCAGGATCTCAGGACGGCGGCGCCTCTAAGTTCGCGTTCATGCAGGAGCTGGTCGCGCTGCGATTGAGCGGCCAGCAAGGCCGTGATGCTGGTGACGCCCAGAAGGGTCGCCATCAGCAGCAACAGAAACTGTCCTCGAATTCCAATCCATCGCCGAGGCCGGTTCATCGGCGGTTCCGCGGTCCGGGAGGAAGTGCCGCCCACGGGAAGCTCGCGATCGCATCCTTGAGTTCCATGCGCCCGAACTCGAAATCCGTCCAGAACGGCACGTCGATGGGCGTTCCGACGGGCATCTTGCGCCACTGGCTGGAGTCGGCGAATCCGTTCCATCGAATCAGGATCAAGGCGAGATTCTGCGATCCGTAGAACGTCTCCGAGACTCCGCAGATCGTCTCGCCTTCAAGCATGCGGTAATGCAGGAGATGGACGCCGGGGTGGGTCGAACCGGTTCCCCAGGGAGCGTAGGAAGCGAGGAAATCCTCCGTGGACAAGCCCGTATCGATGCTCGAGCCACCTTGCCGGCGCACGACCTTCACGTCCATGGAGTCGCGATTGCCCGCCTCGTCGACCAGGGCCAGCTGGATCCGATTCTCCCCCACGACCAGCTTCCGAGCCTCGATGATGACGAAGGAATCGAAGACGCTGGGGCGCACCAGGCACGAGCCTTGCGCGAACGCCTGGACGGAGCTCGCATCGCGGTAGCGCACCATGATCCGCGCGAAATCGCCCGCGACGGTGTCCACCATCGTCGGATACAGGTTCGGCGGCCGATCGTCGTACGAGATGCCGACATCACGCGAAGTGACGTATCCCAGCCCGTCGTTCAGCCGCAGCGAGAAGCGATTCGGTCCCTCGTGCAACGCAAGGGAGATCTGGAACTTCCCACCGCTGGAAACGGGCACGGCCCTGCCTTCCGGTTGCAGGGAGAGGCCCAGCGCCCCCACTCCCGACACGTTGCCGGAAATTGTCACAACGGAATCGCGGACGATCGGCGGCACGGGCTCCAGATTCAGGGATGGACGATTCCGGTCCCCGACACCTTCCACGCTGCGGACTTCCTGGATGTCCGCGCCTCTCGACGCGACCAGATCGACCTGGATCAAACCCCGAAGCTCTCCGGGCGTGCGAATCAAGTACCACGGATCCTCGGCCGGCTCGACGACCAGATCGACCTTGGGCGCGGGCCATTCCGGCAGCCGCAACCAGGCCTGCAACGCGACCCCCGGCGGCAACGCCTTGGGCAGGCGGAAACGGAAGCCCGCAGGATCGAGACGCAGATCCTCGTCGCCGAGAATCGTCAGAAAATCCCGCACGAGGATCTCCGGCCCGCTGGACACGACGAGGACCCCCTTGCCGAACTGGATCGCGCCTTCGGAGCGGAGATCGGGAGGAAGCGCCACGAGTTCGGTCTTCTTCGACGCGGCGTCGATCTTCAGAAGCCCGTCGGACGAGGATGCGATCAGAGTGCCATGGACCTGCGTCATCCAGAAGATGCCAAGACCGGGAATCACCGGGCGAATCTTCTGGGTCGACAGATCCAGTGCGTTGAGCCCGTCCGACGTCGCCACGAAGACTTCCGCACCGACCCATTCCAAGCCTGTGATCTGATCGGAGGACATGCCTTCGGCGCGTCCCAGGCGGATCCACGCACCCGTAGTGCTGTCCAGGACCAGGAGCCCCTTGGAGCCGGTTCCGATCAACGTCTTCCCGCCGACGCGCTGCAGGCACGTGGGATCGATGTCGATGGGGATCTTCCATTCCCGATAGGCGTTGCCGCTTTTCGTGGAGTACGCCGACACGATCTTCTGGGAAGCGCACCACAACGCATCGCCCTGGACGGCGATGGCCCGGACCCCGGACCTGAGGCCGGCGGGCAGATTCTTCCGCAGACGGTCGATCGCACCGGAAGTATTGTCGTAGCGGAAGAGCCCCCCCTCCGAAGCGATCCACAGATCGCCGGACGACCAGGCCAGGGAATGGATCCTTCCTGCGCTCCCGAAAGCCGCATCGCGCAGATCGATTCGATTCCGGAGGGAAGGATCGACGAGGCTGACCCCGCCCGACGACAAACCCACCGCGATCGTCCCTTCGCCGATCGACAACGCGGTGATCATCTCCGCGGAATCGGACAGGATCCGATGTCGCCAAGGGCCCGCCTCCGGCGTCGCGGAAGCGGTGCCGGAAAATGTCATGGCGCACACGAGCAGAATGGCGTCGATCATCTCAGCCTCGCCTGTTTCTTCCCCACGTTGGCCAGGTATCGCTGCGCCTGGACGCAATTCGGATCCAGGACCAACGCCTGTCGCCATTGGGACATGGCTTTTTCGTATTCCCCCGCACGGTAGGCGATCACGCCCGAGAGCAGGAGATTCCTGACCTTCTGCGAAGCGGCATCGTCGAGCGAAAAGGGCTTCGCGGGAGCGCCCCGCGATTCCACGGGAGTCGCATGGCTCGCGGACAGATCAGAAAGGATCTTCCTGGCCACAGGATTGTCGGGCTTCGCGACCAGCGCCTTCTGGAGTCCGGCACGCCCGGCATTCACATCCTTGCGCGCCAAGGAGCGCCGCGCCGAAGCCATGGCCTCGTGGAAGGTATTGGCGCTTCGCTCCGCCGACCGCAACGAATCGATGCGCGGCCGCAGACGGGCATCGAGATCCTCCGTCATGCCGATCTTCTGCAGATCCGCGAATACGGCTTCCGCCTTGCCCGCATCGCCCGACTGGATCGCCTCGTCGACGGCTCGAGCCAGGCTGTCGACCATCGTCTTCTTGCGTCTGGCCTGGATGCGCTTTTGCAACGCATCCTGAGCCAGAGCGAGAATCGGCTCCTGGGGATCGGCCTCCCCCATCGCCTCCATCGCGCCCATCGCCGCCTGTTCGTTGCCCACATCGACCAGGGCGTTGATTTCTTCGATCCTTTTCAGGATCCCCGTGCGCCGCTGGTCCTGGAGAGAATCCTGCGCCTTGCGGAACCGAGCTTCTTCGGGAAAGGCGATACGGATCCTGCGCAACGTTTCGAGAGCGCCATTCATGTCGCGAACGGCGACCTTTCCTCGAAGATCCTTCTCGAACATCGCCATCGCGGCGCGCATCGACTCGTCGGAGGCTTCGACCTTTTCGCGCAGCAAAGGGTCTTCGGGTCTGGCCGAATACGCCATACGCCATTGGCTGGACGCATCGGAAAGCAGTCCCCTGGAAATCGCCAGACGCGCCAACTCGAGATGGAAGGCGACCTTCATTTCCTGTCGTGTCCGCGCATCCTTGTAGGCGTTCATGTAGGCGGGTGTCGCGGCATGGCTGCTGGCCAGGAGCCAGTAGATGCGAACCGACATCCCGAGATTCTCGTCCTCCTGGTACTTGCGCGCCACGTCCGCCATGGAATCGGGGAAATCACGAGCCACCTGCTCCAGCCGATCCTCGGTGGAAACCCAATCGGCACGGGTCTCCGAGGAAACCCAAAGCCCCAGTTTCGCGCGGCACAGGTCCATCAACCGATCCGCTTCGCTCTGGCTGGAATCGAGGGATCGCGCGCGCTGCAAGAGGACCATGGCCTTGCGAGGCTGCCCTTCGTGCAGCAATTCCGAGGCGCTGCGTACGAGCGTCGCCACCTCGCCGGCAACTGGGGCGCGGGCCAATTGGAACATCAGCCCGACGATGGGAAGTAGACCCGGCATGTCGATGCCCATCCTACCATTCGGGAATCCGCTTCAGCAATGGAATTCGCCCCCTAGGAGAGGCGTTTCGCCGGCTGTTCTTCGCCGAATGCCCGTCTACCGCAACAGACCGAAATAGGAGGACTGGACCCGACCTCCGGCGCGGAGGATGATCAAGCGCGGCCCGGACGGAGCGAAGATGCCGATGTCGCGATCGTAGGAGCCTGGATCCATGGTCTCGTCGACCAGCAGACCATTCATCCTCCCGGAAGGATCGCGCATTTCGATGCGCACCCTGGTTCGCCCCATCTCCTCGGGGATGCACCACCGGAGCGACCGTCCACGAGCCGAGACGCCGAGACGCCCCACGGAGTTCAACATGGCCGCATTCCCGCCCACCATGATCTTGAAGCTCCGGGACGACTCGCTTCCCACGGCGAAGTCCATGCGCGCCGCGATCGGAAGCCAGCGGTTCGCCTTGTCGTCGTGGATCGACACCGAGGCCGTATCGGTTCCGAATCGCTCCAGGTCCAGGATGAGCGGATCGTCGGCGACAAGTCCTTTGACAAGAATCGTCCAAACCTGCGTGGAATCCTCGCTCGACCGGATGTCGGTCAGGAACGGGCCCGTGGCGCGGGCTCCGCGCGGGGGAGGCAGGAAGACTTTCAGCGACGATCCCGGACTGGGCGGCATCGGATGGTTGCGGCAACCTCCAAGGCGGAGGGATGGATCGATCCCCACCCAGACCCGCGTAGTGGATTGCGTTCCCTGCGACCCTTTCAGCGAAATCCGCAGAGGCGCGGGATTCGCCGTCGGCCGGGGAGCGAACGCGCCCGAAGCGATGGACGAAATCCGCAGGGTGATCGCACGCCCCGTGGAATTCAGGAAAGCCAAGCCCTTCCACGCGGGCATGACCGTCGTGGAATCGGGCATGGACCAGTTCTGCGAGGCTCCGTCGAAGTCGTACGGACCCGAGACATCCAGGGTGTCCAGCCCCGACAGCTTGCGCACCTGCCTCCAGTCGACATCGAAACCCAACGGATTCCCCACCATGTTCCATCCCGGCGCGAGCCGGATCGGCACGGGGACGGAAACCGGCCACGTCCATCCACCCGCCATCCACGACGATCGCTCGGTCTTGCGCGAGCGCACCCAGAAGGCGCGTCCGAGAGCGCTCGTGGTGTCGTCGCCCACGACCTCCGAGAAGACCGTCGAATCGAAGCGGTAGGCGCGCCATCTCCTCGGATCGTCGGCGCCCCATTGCGCCTGGAACGCGGCATGGGCGCTTCCCCGCCCGGATGCGTAGGGGGTGGCCACGAGCTCGTAGGCGTCCTCCTGCCGGCTCGTGCCGGCGCGAAGCGTATCGATGGCCACCACGACATCCCGCGACTCCGATCGCGCTGTGCTTCGGGTGTCGCGCCCTTCCATCCAGACCCAGGCACCGAGGGGGATCGAACTTCTCGACAGGAATTGTTCACCCTCGACGGAATCGCCTCCGACAAGCAGCGAGCAGACCGCCGTGGCCTGCCCCGCCCGAAGCAGGCACATGTACGCGCCGGTCTCCACGACATTGTCCCGAAGGCTGTAGGATACGGAAGTCGAATCCCCGAGCGCGATCGAGTCCTTGCTGAAGGAAGCACTTATTGTCGGAGGAACGGTGTCGTATCCCAGCCAGAAGGCGCCATCGTCCAAAGCGACGAACTCCATCGCCGAATCGCTGCGGAGCGTCGAGGGAACGACATGGACCTTCCCCAGGGAATCCAGCCGGAACACGGCGGGGATCTCGTGGACGGCCCTCTCCGCCAGAGGGACGAGGTCCACCGGGGCGCGTATGACGACAGGACCCGCGCCGATCGTCCCGCTGGAAAGCACGATGGCCGTATCGGCACCGGCGATCCCGTGGCGAAGCGTCGTATCGTCGATCGTGATCGCCACGCGCCGCGGATTCCCGTGGGGAGGAACCGTCACGGTCACGCTGTTTCCGACGGAAAGCGTCACGGAGTCCGCGCTGGCGGGAAGCGTGGTGTCGATCGCGGACACGTAGGGCACGGCCTCGACGACGGCATCCACGGACGATTCCCGATAGACCAGTCTCACGGCAAGGCGGGCCGCATTCCGGAGATTGACGCGGGAGAACGTCCCGGAAACGCTCCCGGCCTGCACGACCCCCGTCATGGTGCCAGGCTCCGCGAATCCCGACAGATCCAGATTCACGGCGGACGTCCCTCCCAGGACCAGCGCTCCGGCCAATTTCAGGCGATCGTACTGGATGCCAGGTTTTGTCGCACCGATGGCGCGGATGGAGAGGCTCGAATTCGATCCGCCGGAGAAATCGGCGCTCGCGCCGCTCAACACGCCGATGCTGTCGGCGCTTCCCGGCCGCACCACCCCCGAACTGACCACGATCGCCGCGAGCGTTCCATTGCCTTCCAAGATCGCGCCGGTGTTCACGGTGACCGCGCTGGAATCGCAGGAGCCATCGACGCGCAGCACGCCGCCATTCACTTTCGTCGTCCCCTGGAAGGGGTTCGCACCCGCGAGGACCAGGGTTCCCGATCCGATCTTGACGAGATTCAAGCGGCCCACCGAACTCCGGATGGAGCCGCGGAACGTCGACGTCTGATCGTTGTTGCCGATGGTCAGCGTGGACGTGTCGGCCGAGGCGTTGTCGATCGTCCCGGATCCACTCAAGCCATTGACGGCGTCGTCGAATCCGTTCATGTCCAGGGCTCCCGTAACCGCGACGTTCCCCTTTCCCGTCCCGTCGGGAATCGCTGCATCGCCTCCCAGGCGCAGCGTACCCGAACCCACGACCGTATTCCCCGTGTACGTGTTCTTCTTGTACAGCATGACGGTATCCGTCTGGTTCGTCGTCAGATCGCCGCCGATGGAAATGATTCCCGTCGAACGGAGCACTCCCCGGTACGAACTCAGCGTCAGATCGTAGGGCCCGCCGATGGTGCCGCCGAGGCTCGCGGGCTTGCTTCCTCCGTAGGTGTCGCTTCCGATCGTGGCGTCGGCTTGCAGGATGATCGGGCTGTTGAGATTCACGCCGTAGTAGTTCTCCTCGAGGAGAAGTCCGCCCTTTCCGCTTCCCGAACCCGACAGGAACATGGGATTGCTGCAGGAATCCCCTTGAAGAAGCCCTTTCATGACCAAGGTGGCGCCGTTGGCGATCGTGACATTTCCTGTCCCAAGCTTGTTGCCCGTCGTCCCGCCGTTCCGGAGCGCGACGAACGTCCCGCTGGCGATGGTCAGGAATCCGAACCGCTGGTTGTCGCTGTTCCGCAGCACCAGCGTGCCCCCGCCATCGAGAGTGATTCCCGGCCCGGTGAGCACGGCGTTGTCGATGGTATCGGATTTTCCGGACGCGACGCGGACACCTTTGGCCAGCGAGATGTCGCCTCCGGAAAGGACGTATCCCGTGTTCATGAAGACCAGGCTGTCGACCAGGGCTTCCGCGGCGTTCGTGATCGTGTATCCGCCATCGGCTCCGGCGAAGATCGCGCGGTTCCCCGCGCCCGGCCATGGCACCAGATGGACGCTGTCGGGCGTGAACTTCGCGTCCGTCCAGGCGCCGTCGCAAGGCTGGATTCCGGAAGCGCTGTCGCAGTCCCAGAAGAGGTTCGCATCGTCGAGATCGAGCGTCACGGTCACGGCATTTCCCGTCGTCCCCAGGGTCGCCTTGTATCCGGCTGGCGTGGACCCGACTACGGCGGTGTTGGAAGCCAGTGTGCCCGTGCAGGTGAAGAGCGTGTAGATCCCCTCGCCGATCCCGGAGCCCGCCTCGATGTCGATCGTCCCTCCCAGCGAAAGATTTCCCGCGACGATCACGAGGTTGCTGTCCTTTCCAACCCGGAAGGAAAGGACGGAACCTGTCGAAGTGGTGAGCGCTCCGACCCGCAGATTTCCCGTCGTCCCGTATTCTCCCGGATCCAGCATCCCCCCGGAGGAGATCGCCACCGTTCCCGCGATCGAGCCCGTTCCTCCGAGAGACGCGCCGCTCCCGACCGTGACGCTCGTATTGCCGAGAGACCCCGTGACCACGAGCTTGCCCGCGCTTACCGTGGTGGCCCCCGTGTACGTGTTCCGCCCTCCGAGCGCGAGCACGCCGGATCCTTTCTTGATCAAGGCTCCGGTACCGCTGATGGTGTCGCCATGGTGGAGAGCCGGCAGGGAACGATCGAAGACGAGCGAGCCGCTGTTGGCGATATTCCCCGTGATGCTGCCCGTCGCGCCACCATTGCCGATCTGCAGCGTCCCTGCCGAGATCGCCGTGCCGCCCACATGCGTCAGGTCACCCGTGAAGATGTCGGTTCCGGAGCCTCTGCGGGTCAGCGTGCCCGTGCCTGAGATCGCTCCGGCAAACGTCTTCGTTCCCGTGTGGTCGTAGACGAGGATCGCGTTGTCGCGGATCGTGTCGGCAGGAAGGCTTCCACTGGCTCCACCGTTGCCGATGTGCAATTCGCCACTTTCGAGCCCGACGATCCCCGAGTAGGTGTTGTCGTTGGACAGGACGACGATCCCGGGGCTCCATTTGGAAAGTCGCCCCGTTCCGCCGATCACGCCGGTCAGAAGCAGCTTGGTCGTGGTGTTGATGACATTCCGGAACGCTCCGGAGAACGTGATCGCGCCACTGAATTCGGTTTCGCTGTAGCCGTTGTAGCACTCCAGCGTGCCGGACGTCATCCGAACCGGATTCGGCACCAGGATCCTCGTGGAATCGGAGGTGACGAGCAGTCCGCCACCGGAGTCGACCACGAAGGCCCCCGTTCCGGCGAATTCGAGTCCCTCGTTGAAGACGACCTTTCCCTCGCGCACCTCGATGGTCCCGTTGTTCGTGATGGGAACCTTGGCGATCGATATGTTGCTCGCCCCGATCTTGGTCAGTGTCGTCCCGCCATTCACGGCAATGCCCGGGCTCGGATAGGCACCGGCGCGGATGTCCCAGCTTGTCGTGCCTCCGATCGACGAATTGGCGCTCACGACCAATCGCTGCAGCCCGTTCTTCTGTCCATCCCCGGAATTGACGATGCTTCCCCCGGCCAGCTCCACCGCTTCCATCCCCAGGCTGTGGCCGTCGATGTCGAGCGTGCCGCCCGTGGCCACGACCGTTCCGCCCGCCGTATCGCCCAGCGCCGAGTCGGATCCGACCTTGATCGCCCCGGCATTGACCGTGGTGGCGCCTTTGTATGTGTTGGCTCCGGAAAGAGTCAGGATGCCGACGCCATTTTTCGTCAGTCCGGAATCCCCGCCGAGCCTGGTGGAGACGACCACGTCGGCATCGGTCCGGATGATCGTGGGCGAGGAGGCGAGCTCGATCATGCCGCTGCCGAAAAGCGTGTATCCCGCACTCGAGACGATCAGCTGCCCCAGGCCATGCGTTCCGACGACATTGATGTCGTAGGTGCCGGACGCGCCGGCAAGCACCATTCCGGCCGACCCTCCGGGCCAGAACACGAGATCCGTCCCGTTGTTCGTGAATTTCTGTTCTTCGATCGATCCGTTGCAGGGCTGGTAGTCGGCGGCGGCGTTGCAATCCCAAGTCCAGTCGGCGGCTTCCACGCGGACACACAAGCAGGTGGCCAGCAGAATCCACGCGCCGACAAGGTTCGAAGGATGGTCCATGTGCAGGCGGATTCTACCACATCCACCCCTTCCATGTCCAAGGCTCCCGCGAAACCGACGGCCGCGCCGGCCCGGGAGAACCCGGAGCCTTCAGCCCCGTCCCGTCTCCTGCGCGAAGGCCTTCATGAGCGCCTTGGTCACCGGTCCGGGGCGTCCCGAACCGACGCGTTCGCCGCCAAGCTTCACGATGGGAACGACACCCCGCACCGCCGAGGTCAGGAACGCCTCGTCCCACGAATCGAGATCGGACGGGCGCAGGACGGCTTCGCGCGCCTTCATTCCCTGCTCGCGCGCCAGCCGCATCACCGCCCGGCGCGTGACTCCGGAAAGGATCCCCAGGCGCAGCGGAGGCGTCAAGATCCGTCCACCACGGACCGCGAAGAACGACGCCGTGGACAATTCCAGGATGCGACCGCGCGCATCGAGGAACATCGACTCGTAGCACCCCTGCTCGTCGGCCTCCAGTCGCGCGAGCACCGCGGGCAGATAGGCGGTGGCCTTCACGCGCGGATCGATCGCGTGGACCTTGGGGAACGACGCGATGCTCACCGCGACGCCCTTGGCGTGGAGCGAGGCCTGCGCGTGCGGCACGCCTGCGCACGTCACCACCAGGCGCGGAGGATCGCCGGTGTCGGAAAGCGTCCCCCGGTAGATGCCGCGCGTGAGGGTGAGACGCACCGACGCGTCCGGAAGACGCGAACGTCGGCACACGTCCGCGCACTGGGCCGAAAGTTCCTCGAGAGTCCATGGCAGGCGCAGGCGGACCGTGCGCGCCGACTCGGCGAAACGCGCGTAGTGCTCTTCGAAGTACTCGGGGACGCAGTCCTTCACACGCACCGTCTCGAAGACTCCGTCGCCAAGGAGAAACCCGCGATCCAGCACGGGCACCATCGCGCGATCCTCCCGGACACGGCGCCCGTCGATGCAGGCCCAGCGAGGAAACGGCGTCCCGTTTGTCACTTGCGGTAGCGGACCGCGCAATTTCCTTCCGGATCGAGCATCGGCACCCATGCGTTCCTCCCCTCCAGGGCTTCGCCCACCGCCGTGGAAAGGGCGGGTTCCCCGATCGAATCCAGCGCATCCACAGGTCCCGACCAGCGGACCTTGCCGCGCGCATCGACGATGCCGGCAGACGGAATCCGTCGTACACTCCACGCGCGCGCGAGCGTCTGGCTCGAGTCGAGCAGCACGGGAGCGCGCAAGCGCATCTCCTTGATCCAGGGCTTCCAGTCGGCGGGCGCGAGCCAATCGCCACCACCCGCCGCCATCGAGGCCACGTAGAGGATCGTCACGCGGTCGTCGCCCATCCAGCGCTTTTCGAGGATGCGCAAAGCGCCACCGTCGGCGGCGGTCTGCACTTCGGCGCAGGTCGGATCGATCCAGGCGTAGACGACGACCTTCCCCGCCAGGCTGTCGGAACGCAGCGTGTCGCCATCGATCGTGGCGAGTTCCCAGCGCGGAGCCGCGACATCCAGATCCATGCGGGACGGCGCGACCGTGCAACCCGCGACAGCGAGCCCCATCGCTCCGAGCGCGAAAAGCGCACGCGCGTTCAACGCAACTCCAACCCGATGGGGCAATGGTCCGAACCCATCTGGTCGGGCTCGTGCCAGCAGCGCTTCACGCGAGGCCAGAGGCCTTCGTCCACCGTGGCGTAGTCGATGCGCCAGCCGACGTTGCGGGCCCGCACGCCGGGCCGGTTCGACCACCACGTGTACTGCCCGGGCATCCCGGGATGGAAGCGGCGGAAGCAGTCGGCGAACCCGGCATCCAGGTACGCGCCGAGCTTGGCGCGCTCCACCGGACGAAAACCGACGCTATCCTTGTTGCCGACGGGATCGGCGATGTCGATGGGCTGGTGGCAGATGTTGTAGTCGCCCAGGAAGGCGACATGGCCCCCCGCGGCCACCAAGGCGGCATGCCGCTCCTTGATGTGGTCGTAGAAGTGGAGCTTTTCGGCGAAGGCGTCTTCGCTCTTGCCGCCGTTGATCACATAGGCGCCCACGACATGGAGTCCGCCAGGGAAGGACAGCGTGAGAACGCGACCCTCGTGGTCGCTCGAATGGCCGACACCCTTTTCGACCTCGTAGGGTCCGAGGGAATCGCGCACCCAGGCGGCCACGCCCGAATAACCCTTCTTGGAGGCTGGAAAGAAGACGCTCGAATAGCCGGAAATCTCGCGCAAGTCGCCATCGAGCTGTTCCGGCTCGGCGCGCAGTTCCTGCACGAGCACGACATCGGCGTCCGAAGCGCGGAACCACTCGCGGAAGTGGGCTCGAGCGCAGGCACGAAGCCCGTTGACGTTCCAGGAGACGATCTTCACGTTGGGAGAAAGATATCCTTTGCTCGCGGACCTCCCGAAGAAGTCGTATACTCGGAACTCCACCTGCTAGAGGACACTTCCCATGGTCAGATCCATCGTCTTGTCTCTGTGTCTGCTCCCTGTCGGCTTTTTGGCCTCGTGTTCGCGAGCTCCAGCCGAAACCTTCTCCATCGAAGGGCTTCGCGACTCCCGCGTCGTCTTCGTTTCCGACACGTCCGAAGTCGTGATCAAGGACGAGAGCACGCGATTCAAGGGAGTCCCGTTCGTTCGCGCCGGAGAGACGCCAGCCACGGCCCTGCGCGCGGCCACCGGCAAGGATCTCGCTTCGTGGGGCAACTGCGGCGGCAAATACATGTCCAAGTCCGGATCGTTCGACGTCCGCATGGGTCTCACCCGCCAGACCGACGGATGGAACGTCGGCAACCCCGTGGTACTCCGCAACTACGTCAAGACCACGGGCACAGACTACATCATCCTCGTGAACAAGCTGTCCATCACGCGCGCCGACCTCGAGCGCATGGGTGCAGGCAACGTGGGCAGGTTCGCCGTCGCCGACGCCGTGCTCGACCTCTCCATCATCGACGCCCGCGGAGGCAAGCGCATCTGGCGTTCCCAGGCGCAAGGCCGCGCCGAACGCGCCGACAGTCTCGAAGTCCTCGGTCGCGACGCCATCCGAGCCGCCGTCGACAATTTCTTCACCTCGCTCCCCGATGTCCAGCGGTGGAGCTGCCCGGAACTGAGCGAACGCTTCAAATAGCGGAAGCGTTCCCGAAACGCCCTATTCCTTCGTCAGTTCGGGCAACCGTTGAACTCGAGGGACGTCTTCCAGTCCCTCAGGCTCAATGCTCGATGGGACGCGACGGATCCTACCCCGAGATCGTGTACGTCGCACTCGCCACACCGCTGTTCGTCATGCCGCTCTTCACGGCGATCGCCTTCAGCGTCTTGCTCGCGCTCACCGCGATCGGACCGCTGTAGGTGGCTGTGGAAGACGTCGGAGCGGTGCCGTTGGTCGTGTAGTGGATGGTCGCACCGGCAGTGGAACACGAGATGGTCACCGTCTGCGCGGCGGAATAGGTGCCGCTCGCAGGACTGAACGTCGGGGTCGCGACCACCGATGTCGTAGTGGACGCGCCCGAATTCGCGTCCGTGCCGCTGTTGCACGCGGCAAGGAACGCGGTCATGGCCAATGCGAGAAACGCGAAGGAAACGTGCGATCGACTCATAGGGTCCTCGCGATCGTGGGATACAGGAATTGCATCCCGAGATCGTACGATACAATCCAAGCCGATGCTCCGCCATTGCGCCAGTCCCGAGTGCAACGAATCGCTCCGGATCGTTCCAATGGAAACGTTTTGGACAGTCGGCGCTCTCGTGCCGCTAGTCGAGGCCCTCAAAGCTCCAGCAGAAGTCCCAGGCGCGCGTAGACCCGACCTCGGGCCATGATGCCACCACCGGCGATCAGGCTGGACTTGTCGCCCAGCTTGAGATCGAGACCGCCACCGAAACGCCACAGGAAGATGGACTCTTCGAGGACGGGGCGCATGCCCACGCCGGACTCGCCCTCGACGAACGGCATGAGCTGACTTCCCACGGGCAAACGGACTTGCAGACGGGAACTGACTTCGGCCACGTCCGTGCCGGGCAGGGACACGTAGCCCCCGCCGACACCCGCGGCGACCATCTGATCGATACGCCAGAGAGCATGGACACTCCAGGACGGCCCGGGGTCCATGTCGCCACCAGGAGTCGAGCCTCCGACGTAACCCGTCAGCGTGAAGCCCTTGGCGAAGATCGACGAAGCGAGCAGGAGCACCCAGGCGGCATGCTTCATTCGTGATAACCCCCGGCTCGTGGAGGATGGGCTTGCGCCCAGGCGGCGAACTCGTCTTCCCCTTTGGGGATGCGATCGGGGCCGAGCAAGAGCGTATCCACGATGTCGGCGTGGAAGACCTGCCAGGCGCCGAGCTCGATCTCGGAAGAGAGCTGCCCTTGGCTCCATCCGGAATAGCCCAGGAAAATGCGGTAGTACGACGGATCGGCCTGGTGGAATCGCTTGCCCGTCGCGCCTTCCGGATCGTCAAGGAAGGGCTCTTCCTCCCACTGGAAGTTCCAATGCCCACCCATGGAGAGCCCCGAAACGACCATCTGCGATTCGGGGGCGCTGTCGCCCGACCAGTCGAGGATCTGGATCTTGTCCTGCTCGACAGGCCCGCCGATGTGGACCACGCGGGGACCGCGCATTTCGGGGGGAAGACTCTCGAAAACCTCGTCGAGAGGCATGTTCGAAGCGCGATTGAGGACCAGGCCATAGTCGCCATCGGATTCGTGCGCGCACAAGAGAACCACGGTCCCCTCGAAATTGGGGTCGCGCAAAAGATCCCGTGCCACAAGGAAAGCCCCCGTGGACAGCCGAGAAAGCGCGTCTTCGGGACGAAATGTCATTGGAGGCAAAGGTAACCCAAATCCCTCGACATGCAGGCCACCTCCGTCCCTGAGGACGACCGTCCCATCCGCATCGCATGCCTGTCGTTGTGGTTTTTTCAACACTTGTTTCCCGTCACGCCAGCGGAATTCCGTTTTCCTCGAGCTAACATGGAATCGAAGAGCTCGGGAGCATCCGACCCGAGCATCTCCTCCCGAAATCGTTCGTGGGTGCCCGCCGTCCTGTTCTGTCCTCCCCTGCGCGAAGCCTCGCATCCGGAATGGGGATGCGCATTTCCCGCATCAAGCGAGAAGACTAGATTCGAAGACATGCCCGCAAGCTCACTTGCGCGCCGAAACGGAGTCACGGTAGATGCCCAGGAAGCCAACCCCCGCCCCTTCTTCCAAATCGCGTTCCACGGCCGCAAAAAAGCCGGTCGCGACGGAAACCGTCACCAAGAAGGCGTCGATCGCGTCGACGCGGCGCGATGCGCCGCCGCCCGCGAAGGCGGCATCGCCGAAGAAGACGCCCTACGCGCTCCTGAATGTGGGCCCCACCGAGCCCGTGGCCGACGAGAGTTCCATCTTCGTGTTCGAGAACGTCTCCCCCGCCGTCGATGTCGGCCACTTCGCCGCCAAGCGCGAACTCGGCGACAGGCTCGACGTCGAGGCCGACATCTGGATGTACGGCCACGAGAAGTACGAGTGCTGGTTCGAAATCCGCCCCGAGCACGGAACCTGGACTCGCCACCCGCTCGAAAAGGGCGAAAACGACCACTTCTCCGGATCGTGCCTGCTCCACGAAGTCGGCCTGTTCGAATTCCGCGTGGGCGGTACCTGGCTCAAGACGGGACAGGAATCGACATCGCACGCCTACGATCTCGTGGTCGACCCCGTCGTCGCGCGCTTCGGCGCCTGGTACGAGATGTGGCCCCGCTCGCAGGGCACGGATCCCACGAAGGCCGCCAGCTGGGACGATTGCATCGCTCGTCTCCCCGAGATCGCCTCCATGGGCTTCCAGGTCCTGTACGTTCCGCCCATCCACCCCATCGGCAAGACCAATCGCAAGGGAAAGAACAACAGCGTCAAGGCCGAGCCGGGCGAGCCAGGTTGTCCCTACGCCATCGGCAACGAGCATGGCGGACACGACGCGGTCGACCCCGAAATGGGCTCGATGGAAGACTTCGAGCGATTCATCAAGGCCTGCGAAGAGCATGGCATGCACGTGGCCCTCGACATCGCGCTCAATGCGAGTCCCGACCACCCCTACGCGAAGGACCATCCCGAATGGTTCTATCGCGAAGCCGACGGCACCATCAAGTACGCGGAGAACCCTCCCAAGAAGTACGAGGACATCTACGCCTTCCACTTCTTCGGGCCCGACACCGAGAACATGTGGCGCGAGTTCCTGCGCGTACACCTCTTCTGGATCTCCAAGGGCATCCGCATCTTCCGCGTCGACAACCCGCACACCAAGCCGTTCGTATTCTGGGAATGGCTCATCCGCGAGGTCAAGAAGCGCTGCCCCGACGCGGTGTTCCTCGCCGAAGCGTTCACCCGCCCGAAACCCATGAAGCGGCTGGCCAAGCTCGGCTTCCAGCAGAGCTACACGTATTTCGTCTGGCGCGAATCGGCCGCCGAGCTGCGTTCCTACGTCGAGGAGCTCACGGGCCTTCCCGAGCGCGACTTCATGCGCCCGAACTTCTTCACCAACACGCCCGACATCAACCCCCACCACTGCCAGGACCACGACCGCCCGGCGTTCCTGGTGCGCACGGCCCTGGCCGCGCTGCTGTCGCCCGCATGGGGCATGTACAACGGCTGGGAGCTGTGCGAGGCCACCGCGATTCCGGGCAAGGAAGAGTACCTGGATTCGGAGAAGTACCAGTACAAGGTCTGGGACTGGAACCGTCCCGGCCACATCAAGGACTGGATCCGCCTCCTCAACGAGATCCGCAACGCGCACCCCGCCCTCCAGGAATGGCACAACATCCGTTTCCTCGACTGCACCGATCCCGATCTCCTCGTCTTCGTGAAGACCAAGGGGAACGACCGCCTGCTCGTCGTGGTCAACTGCGACCCCACCAAGGCGCACGACGGCTGGATCGACGCCCCCTGGGCCGATCTGGGCATCGACGGCGCGCCGTACCACATGACGGATCTTGTCACGAAGGAGCGCTGGAGCTGGAACGCGGGCATGAACTGGGTCCGCCTCGATCCCGCGATCTGCCCCGCGCACGTCCTCAAGGTCGGCTGATGCAGCACGCCCGCGCGGCACGCGACATTCTCCAGATCGCATCCCGCTGGGAGCCGTTCCTTCTCGGTCTCCCCTCCGACATCGGCGACAGCAAGGCTGGATCGAACTGGACCATCAAGGAGATCGTCGGGCACCTTGTCGACTCGGCGATCAACCACCACCAGCTGTGGGTGCGCCTCCACGACGGCGACCTCGTCTTCCCGCGCTACGCGCAGGAGGAATGGGTCCGGCGCGCCGGCTATTCCGACTTTCCCTGGCAGGACCTGGTCCGCCTGTGGGCCGGGCACAACCGGCTCCTCGCCTCGGTGGCCATGCAGATCCCGATCGAAGCGCTCCACCACCGCTGGCTCGAAGGCGAACGCGACCTGAAAGCGCTGCTCGACCACTATGTCGACCATCTGCGACACCATCTTGCCGCGATCGAAAGCTCGTTGGACTGAAACGCGTCCCTTTCCGGACCCGTTCCCCGCCCAGGATGCCCGGAACGAAGAAATCGTGCAATAGATCGTCCCTTCATCCGTCTACGGCAACATGAGCGCGCAGCCATCCATCGCCGAGTTCTTCGCACGGGAGAGCCGCAAGCTCGTGGCCTTCGTGCGTCGCCGCCTGGAGGACGCGGCCGAGATGGAGGCCGAAGACCTCGTCCAGGAGGCCTTCGCCAGCATCTTCGAGAAGGCCGACCCCCTTGCGGAGATCGAGAACCTCTCCGCCTACGTGTATCGCAGCCTCCGCAACCGGATCATCGACCGCTTGCGCGCAAGAAGACACACCGTATCCTTCGATGCGCGACAGGATGACGGGCTTTCGCTTGCCGAGATCCTGCCCCACCACGACTCGTCCCCCCAGGAACAGCTGGTCGAATCCCAGAGGGAAGCCGCTTTCGCCGCGGCATTCGACGCGCTCCCCGAGCCGGACCGCATCCTGATCGAAGCCAACGAGTTCGAAGGCCGGACGTTCCAGGAACTGTCGCGGGAGTGGGACGTCCCCATGGGCACGCTCCTGGCCCGCAAGTCGCGCGCCATCAAACGCCTCGCCTCGGCCTTGGCCGAGCATTCACCCCGTTCTTGAACACCAAACCGGAGGAACACGCCATGCGTATTGTCGGATTCTGTCTTCGTCTCCTGGGAGCGCTGGTTCTCGCCGCGCTCGTGGCCGTCCTGTTCGGCTGGATCGTCCAGCATCTCTGGAACTGGCTCATGCCCGCCCTTTTCCATCTTCCCCCCGTCTCCTTCTGGCAGGCGGCGGGACTCGTCCTCCTCTCGCGGCTTCTGTTCGGGCACGTCGGAGGAAAGCCCCATGGCAAGGGATGGAAAAGGCACTGCCGCGGACATCGCAAGGATTCCTGCTGCGGGAAGCCAGGCAAGCCGAGCGCCTTCGCGCCCGGAGGCGATGCCGCCAACTGGGAGCATTTCGACAAATAGCACGAACGCCGGCTCGCGACGCTCGAGGCCGACGTTCGAGGTCTCGAGCGGGATCGAGCGGCGAGCGGGCGCGCGGAAGGGTATCCTAGAGGGAGTGACGACCGCAGACACCCACACAGGAGTCCATCCATGCCACCGCTCGTCCTGAAGCCTTGTCGTGGCGAAAGCGAAGCCGAGCGCAAGTTCGCCGACGCCTGTCAGGAGTTGTCCGACGCCTGGACGGTGGCCTTCGGCGTCTACTGGAACCAGCCATCCCGCGGCGGCCTCCCCGAGCGGGAAGGCGAGATCGACGCGGTCATCTCGCATCCGGCACTCGGATTCCTCGCCGTCGAGGTCAAGGGCGGAGCAATCCGCCGCACGAGCCGGGGATGGATCTCTCGCGACCGTTTCGGGCACGACCATGTCCTCGATCCCGGCCCCATCGACCAGGCCCAGCACGCGCGCAATCGCCTGATGGGCATGTCGCGACGCACCTACGCGGAACTCGGCCCCTCCACGCCCGGCAACTGGGTGCAACGCCCCCTCATCACCTGGGCCGTCGCATTCCCCGATCTCCCCTCCTCCACGGGGCTCGAAGGCGAAGATCTTCCCGCCGACCGCATCCTCCACGCGGGCCACGCCCAAGCCATCGAGTCGAGCCTGCGGTCGGTCCTCACCATTCCCTCCGACTTCCGCCAACGCGACCCGTTGCCCCCCACGGCCTACCGCCGCCTCTGGGAGCACCTCGTGCCGGGACAGGACCGCGAACGCGAAAGCGATTTCGATTCGATGCGGGAGCTCATGGAAAGCTCCACGCTCCCTGCGGAGCACCTGTGGGAGAATCTCTGCGAGATCCGCCGTCTGCGGGTGCGCGGCGTGCCCGGATCCGGCAAGACGGGACTTTTGCGGGCCCTGTGCCGCGACGCGCTTTCCCGCGGCGAACGTCCCCTGTACCTGAGCCTCTCGCAGCCTCTCGCACTGCGGATGTCCAATCGCCTGGGACCCTACGCGGACTGCCGCACGCTCGACGAACTGTGCGCCGAAGCCGCTCGACGAGCAGGATCCGCTCTGACGGATCCCGTCTCCGACGGCCCCGACCTGCTGCGACGCGCCCTCGACGCCGGCGATCTCCAGCCCTGGTCCACCGTGGCCATCGACGAGGCGCAATCCATTCCCACGCCTTGGTGGCCCGTCCTCGAACGCTTCACCAAGCCCGACGGAAGGCTGTGGATCGCCCACGACCCCTTGCAGGACATCGAAGGCGTCGCTCCCGAACTTCCGCCCCTTCCCGAAGCGGTCCTGCCCCGCTCCGTGCGCTGCACGCGCGCCATCGTCGAATGGCTCTCCAAGGAGAGCGGCTTCGACCTCATGCCCGACGCCCACGCGCCCTTCGGAAACCCCGTGCAGGTCCACGACTGGAAACGGCCCGAGGAAATCGCCAACGGAGTCTCCGGAACGATCGAACACTGGGTCTCGAGCGGCATCCGCCCCGAGGACATCCTCGTCGTGTCCCTCGCCGACGAGATGCGCAGCGTCCTCGCCCGCTGGGACTCCCCCTGGTGGTCGCCCAGCAGCACCGGTCGCGATCTTCCGCCCGGCGCGATCCCGCTCCTGTCGGTGAAGGCCGCCCTCTCGCACGAGACGCTCGCCGTGGTCGTCGTCGACGTCCCCGTCGCCCTCGACGAAGCGACGGCACGCAAGCTGGTCCTCGCCGGCTCGCGAGCCGAAGTGATGCTTTCCGTCCACCGCACCCGGAGCTGATCCCGGCCCCGGGAGGGGCGTTCTGGACTAGATCCCGAGACTCTTCCCCACACGCGTCACGACGCGCCCCACGAGGAGGACTCCTAAGGCGATCATGGCGACGCCGATCCAGGCCAGCGGAGAGACGGCTTCGCCGAACACGATCACCGCGGCGGCCATCGGAAGAGCCGTCGCGGTTCCCGCAGCCAGCGCGTTGACGGCACCCGCGCCGCCATGGCGGAATCCGACTTGCATCATCAGGAATCCGCCCAGATACCCCGCCACGAACAAGGCGCCCCAGACCATGCCCACGCCGTCGATGCCGGTTTCCGACATCGCTTTCCAGGCGACCGCGGACAGCGAATAGGCGACGCCGGAAAGCAGGGCGCAGCGACCGGCGACGCGCGGCATGAACACGGACGCGATCGCGACGACCAGCAGCAGCCCGACGAAGGCGAGCGCGCCCGTCATGGATGGATTCAGTCCGGGAGAAACGTGGGCCTCGCCGGCCAGGCAGAGAGCCGTACCGACCGTGACGAAGACGATCCCCCAGAGGCGCGGCCCCAGAACCACCTCGCGGCGCAATTTCGTCATCCACAGGGCGGTGAGCGCGATGTGGAGCGCGCCCAGCGGCTGGATCAGGGCCAGCGCACCGAACCAGAGCGCGGTGTAGTGCATGGCCGTTCCCAGCCCGCCACAGGCGATGCCACCCCACCAACGGCTCCTGCGAACGACGTTCCAGAACGACGAATCCTCGCAACGGACCTTGCGCGCGCCCTCGTGTCCGAGCCACTGCAGGACCGTTCCCAGCGACAGGAAGACGGAACCTGTCAGCGCGAGCAGGATCGGACAGAGGGGAGTCATCTCATCTCCGGATACAGGAGGCGGTAGGTCCACCAGTTCGCGAGACACTTCTTGACGTAATCGCGCGTCTCCCAGTAGGTGATCTCCTCGGCGGCTTCCTCGACGGGGAGGGTGCGGAACGCCTCGCGCCAGCGCAGCGTGGGAGACGGCCCGGCGTTGTAGTTGGCGAGGATCAGGGCGGGCTGGCCACCCCAGATGCGCTCCAGATCCCGCAGATAGGCGACGCCCAGCCGCAGGTTCACGGCAGGATCCGTCAAGCGCGAAGCGCTGAATCCCCGCAACCCGGTCCTGGAAGCCATCGCCTGGGCGGTGGGCGGGATGAGCTGCAGGAGTCCGATGGCGCCCGCACCGGAGCGCGCCCATGGATCGAAACCGCTTTCCTGCCGCATGACCGCGTGCACGAATCCGGCGTCGATGATGCTGTCGCCGCGCAAATGGGGCTTGATGTCGTCCAGGAAGTGCATGGGATAGAAGAGCTTGAGCAGCACCTTGGGCGCTTGCGCCATCTCCTCCGGAGTCATGCGCGAAAGAAGCCTGCGGACGCGGGGCATGGCCTCGTTCTCCATCCCGAGGGATCTCATCCACAGGATGAGCCCCAGCTCGCGGGGGCCGGCTCCGCGCACGGCGCGATCGGTGGCGTCGAGCTCGGCCTTCCACAGCCCCTCTTCGCCCGTGGTGCGGGCGATCAATGCGCGCAGGAACTGGATGCTGTCGGAATGCTTGAGAATAGGCGGAGACTCTTCGGCCCATGCGAGCGGAACGGGCTTGCCGGCCACGCTGTCGGGCTGCCGGGCGAGCGAGTCGACGAGCGCCTGTTCCAAGGCCACGCGACGACGCGCGAGGTGGCCATGGAAGCTCCACGGCGCGATCACGGCGAGGGCGCGGAAGAGCGAATCGGAATGGACGGGATCGCCCATGGCGCCGATCGCGACCGCGTCGAAATACCACGAGGCCTCGCGCATGGTGCCCTTGGTCTGGAGACGTTCACGCCCGAGGATCTCATGGGCCTTCGCCCATTGCTTCTGGCGGTACCAGCAGTACCCCTCTCGGAAACGCGCCCATTCGGTGCGTTTCCCCTCGCCCTGGCGCACCTTCTGGAACCAGTCGGCGGCCTCGACGCAATTGCCGGCCTTCTCGGCGTCCATGCCCTTGCCCCAGAGGATTTCCTGCCCCTTGGCCGATCCGGGCCAACGCTTGGCATACTCGAGAAACACCGCCGCCGCGTCGTCCATCCGCCCCGTACGTTCCAAGCCGCGCCCCAGCCACAAGAGGGCGTTCTCGGAACGAGGGTCCGCGGCCCCCAGTCGGAAGCTCGCGATCGCCTCGTTCACCCGACCCAGATCGAGAAGGATCCGCCCTTGGACGATGCGATCGTCGGCGGATGACTTCCAGCCGTGCGAGGCGAGCGAATCGAACAGGATCCATGCCGTGTCGGGACGGTCGGCGGCGAACCAGGCCCCCGCGAGGGCATGACGGAATCCGTCACTCGCAAGGCGGGTGGAATCGAAGCGTCCCACCACCGCGACGAGATCGCGCAGAATCGCATCGGAAGGTCCATCCGACGCGAGATCGACCGCCCCTTGCGACAACCCGGCCGAATCTCCGGCCAAGGCGCAGAGCCGCACGCGCCGCATCTGGACCAGATGGCGGAGATCGTCGGGAAGACGCATCGACAGAAATCGATCCATCAGGGGGAGATCGGCCGTATCGAGAGGGCCTCCCCCGGAGAGCCAGGAGCGGACGAACTGGATGTTGGCGCGCCGGGCGAGTTCCGTTCCGGCCGTGGCCGTGGCCACGGAATCGAGCAGAGCGCGACCCGCCGCGACATCGTAGGCAAGCAAGGCGCGAGCACGTCCGTAGGCGGCGAGATCTCCCGCCCAGGGCTCCTGCGCGGCGTACCTCTCGAAAGCGGCAGCGGCTTCGCGCGGATGCGTGGCGATGCGCTTCCAGGCATCGGAAAAACGTTTCACCGAATTCGGCGGAGGTCGGAGCGGGGCGGCGGCGAGGGCGGTTGCGAGAATCCCCGCAAAGGCGACCACCCGCCGGAGCGGGTAGTGCGTGATCAGAGGATCTCCTCCCCGGATTCGCCGGTGCGGATCCGCCAGGCGCGCTCAAGAGGAAGAACCATGATCTTGCCGTCGCCGATCTTCCCCGTGCGCGCCGCATCCATGATGGCCTTGACGACGGCATCGACCATCGCGTCGGGAACGGCGACTTCGATCTTCGCCTTGGGGATGAAGTCGATGTGGTACTCGGACCCGCGATACAGCTCGGTATGGCCCTTCTGGCGACCGAACCCCTTGACTTCGGTCAGCGTCATGCCCTGCACACCGATCTTGATCAACGCTTCCTGCACATCGGAGATCTTGAACGGCTTGATGTAGGCTTCGACGCGTTTCATGAGACAACCCTCGCAAAAGAATCGGCAGTCCCCGGCAAAGGACAATCGGACGCACAAAGATCGTAAAACCGCCGCGAAACGTCTCTGATGCAGATAGGTATCTTGCCCCGCCATGGCCACCATCGATTTTCGGACCATCCGCGACCTCTCCCAGGACCAGGCTCTCGAACGCGCGCGCGCGGCTCGAGCCTCTCTCGGGAAGCGCCTGACCATCCTCGCGCACCACTACCAGGCCGATGCGATCGTCGAATTCGGCGACATCGTCGGCGACAGCCTCGAGCTTTCCCGCAAGGCATCCGGCGTCGACTCCGAATACATCGTCTTCTGCGGCGTGCACTTCATGGCCGAATCCGCGGACATGCTCACCGCTCCTTGGCAGAAGGTCGTCCTCCCCGATCTCGCGGCGGGCTGTTCCATGGCCGACATGGCCACCCACGAGGAACTCGAAGCGGCCATCGCGCACCTCGAGAGCGAACTGGGCCTTTCCGTCCTTCCCGTCACGTACGTGAACTCCTCGGCGGCCGTGAAGCGCGTGGTCGGCCAGCACGGCGGCGTCGTCTGCACGAGTTCGAACGCCCCAGCCATCGTGGCCTGGGCGTTGGCGCAGGAAGGGAAGACCGTCCTGTTCGCCCCCGACCAGCACCTGGGACGCAACACGTCGTGGAAGCTCGGCGTGCCGCTCGAGCGCATGCCGCTGTGGGATCCGTCCCACCACGACGGCGGGTCCGGTGACGACGCGTACAGGGCCGCGCGCGTCATCCTCTGGAAAGGGCACTGCTCCGTGCACACCCGCATGAACCGCTCCGACGTCGACCATTGGCGCCGGACGGATTCCGACCGCAAGATCCTGGTCCATCCGGAATGCACGTTCGAAGTGGTGAGCGCCGCCGATCTCGCGGGCTCGACGTCGTTCATCCTGAAGACGCTCGAAGACGCGCCCTCGGGCAGCCGTTGGGCCGTGGGCACCGAGATGAACCTCGTGAAGCGCCTCGCGCGCATGCATCCGGACAAGGACATCGCGCCCCTCTCGCAGGTGCAATGCCTGTGCAGCACCATGTTCCGCATCGACCCATGGCACCTGTGCTGGACGCTGGAGAATCTCGTCGCTGGCGAGCTCGTGAACCGCATCGAAGTCGACGAGGAAACCCGCCGCTGGGCCACCGTGGCGCTCGATCGCATGCTCGCTCTTTCCTGAGGGACCACCTTCGGATCGAGGAATGGCGGAACGCCGGCGCGATCAGAGCGACTGGTCGCGAGCGATGCGATCGAGGATCGTTTCCAACGCGTTGCGGGACGATCCGTCGATGTCCTGGGGATGCAGCACCACGCGCCGCGGAAGTCCCGTGGCGCGGAGGAGATCGTCCTGACGGACGAGGCTCCGATCCCAGAGCGAGGCGAGAGGGCCGTTTCCGCCCCAGCTCGAAAGCACCGGCGAGATGCGCAGTCCGTCGAGGCTCCAGACGCCGAAGCGCAAGTCGATCTCCTTGTATCCGAGGTGGGAGATTCCGGAGATGGCCTGGTTCGTCATCTTCCAGCACGGAGGACAAAATCCGTCAGGATCGGGAAGTCCCGCCGCCTTCCAGTCGTTGAGCGCCCTGCGCGCCCGATCGACCGCGTGCACCGCGTCCAGACGCGCGAATTCGTTCTCCCCGTGCTCGCCACGGTGGGTCCAGCCGTGCACCCAGAGACGATGCCCCTGGGCATGCAGTTCCTTGAGCTTGGCCACGAAATCGCGAGGCAGGCCGGCGCCGGGATCCCCCGGACCGCCTTCGTGGCGCGGGATCACGAACAGATCGATGGGGGGAATCATGAGGAGACGACCCAGCTCGATCCATTCGAGGCAGGAATCCCATGTGTAGGGAGAGACGTCGTGAAGGCGGACAAGCGCTCGTCCGCGCGGATAGCGATGATGCATCAGGAAGCAATCTGCTTTTCCCCGCCCGGGATGTCAGGCACGATCGCGATGGCCTTCGACAACTCGACCACCTACTTTGTCCCCACCATGCCCTTCCGACTTCTCGTCTTCGATCTCGACGGCACTCTCGTGGAATCGCTTCCCGACCTCCACACGGCCGTGAACCTGGCGCTCGCCGAACACGGCCACCCTCCGCGCACGACCGAAGAGGTCCGCACGGCCATCGGCGACGGCGCCCGCATCCTGATCGCCCGCACCACGCCCGAAGGCTCGTCCGAAGACGAGATCGATCGCGTATGGCGCTCTTTCCGCGGCCACTACGCGCGCGTCTGCCGCGACAGTTCCTTCCTGCTTCCCGGCGTACGCGAATTCCTCGAAGCGCGAGCCGCCGACTCGCCGCGCCCTCGCATGGTGATCCTCACCAACAAACCGCAGGAACCCACCGACCTTCTGGTGCACCATCTGGGCCTGGAGCAATGGATCGGTCGCGCCTTGGGAGGCGATACATCCCTGGGGCGCAAACCCGATCCCACGGGACTTGTCGATCTCATGTCGGAATCCGGCGCGACCATCGCCGATACGTTGATGATTGGCGACGGCCCGGCCGATCTCGCCGTCGCCCAGGCCGCGGGCGTCCCCGCCATCCTTCTGGCGACCGGCTACGGCAAGCGCGAAGAACTCGAGGGCCTGCCCAGGCTGCGCGAAGTGGCCGACCTCGCGGAACTGGGAAGGATCTGGCCCGAACTCGACACCATCACCAGCGGACGGTAATAGGGCGCGCCTGGCCAACCTCCGCGGGCGTAGCACCAGGATCTGCGGAGCTTTCGCCGTCCTGGAGCAGGATCACGGCGGCGGTCGTGCCGCCACACAGAGCGATTCCTCCCACAGCCCACCACGCCCATGCGTGGGACGTCCTCCCCAGAAGATCATCCGCGACCTTGGGAACGAGTTTCGTGAGAACGCCGTCGATGTCGCCACGCGCCTGGCGGCTGCTGGAACGCAAGATCTCGCCACTGGAAACATCGACGATCCGCAGATTGAGCGTCCACGTCTCTCCCATGCGGCCCATGGTCCCGACAACCATGCGCTGCACCCCCAGCATGCGCCCCACCTCTACGGCGCATTCGCCCTGATCGCAGGCCCCGCTCTGCTGGAAGCTCTGCTCCTGCAGGATCTGGGACATCTGCCCTCGCTCCAGAACACGCACCACCCCCGACTGCTGCAACCGGGATGCCACGGCCTCGGCCACGAGTTCCGGCTCCTGAGAAAGTTCCGCGGAGGCGGTTGGCTTCATCACGGCCAAGGTCGGGAGCGCAACCGACGCGGACACTGATTCGTCCGCATGCAAAGCACCCATCAGGAGTACGGAAAGGATCATAGGAAGACTCCTGTGAAGAGAGGGGTTCATGGGCGCCTCACACAACGGAAACCGATGCCCTGATACCGATACCCTCGGAACGAAGCGTTGCGCATCCGCGAACTGAGCGTATTCTTGTCCAGATCCTGGAAATTGCCGCCACGAAGGACGACCATGTTCTGATTCGGGTCGTAGTAGGCCGGATCGGTCACGCCATCCAACATGCTGTAGCTGATGACGGACGACATGGTCCATTCCTCCATTCCGCCAGCCATGTCGTAAAGCCCTCCATATGCGAGCTTCGTCGCCACCGAGAACGTGTCCCTCTGAAGGAAATTCGGCAGCCATGCCGCTTTGTCCTGGATGGTATAGACCGACGACTCGTCCCCCCAAGGAAACAGCTTCGCTTCGCCGTTCAACGCGGCGTATTCCCATTCCGCCTCGGTCGGCAGCCGGAAGCCGTTTTTCGTCAGATCCAAGGAAAGCCCGACGAGCGTATCCGTGCCACCTTCGCTGTTCGCGGTCGCGGCCGTCCACGTGTAGACGGTATCGAGCCCCCACGCCTTGCTGCGCTCGTTGCTGAAGCGCACCGCATCGAAGAAGCTCACGTTGTTCATGGCGCAGTTGGTGCATTTGCGATACTGCACGCATCCGGGAATCGCCCCGATGATCGCCTGGTACTCGGCAACCGTGACTTCGGTCTGATCCATGATGAATCCGGTGAGGGAGATGTTGGCCTGGGGAGCGATCTGCGCGTAACTCTTCGAACCGTAGACGGAATCCGACGTGTGGCCGATCGTGAACGTTCCTCCTGCCTTGGCGACGGATTTCGCGCGGCGGACCACGACGAATGTCGACTCCGCGACGGCACTGGAATCGAACAACGAGTTCCAGCCCCGGACCTTGAGCTTGATCGTGTCGGCCCAAACTCCGTTCGGCAGGGCCCATTCCCCCAGGAACTGACTCGCCGTGGACGAGGCGAGAGGCGAAGACGACGTCGGGTCGGCTCCGTCGATCGTGTAGCGGATCGTACTGTTGGGATAGCCCGCCTGAACACCAAAGCGGAGCGTATCGAGCTTGTTCAGCAAGGTGATGCGCGGCGTGTACAAGGGAATGCGGACCACCACGGAGCAGGGGGGACTCGGATCCATTCCGGGCCGATACGTGCGACCGATGAAGAGCGCGTTGTGGATGAATCCCCCGAGCGTGTCTGTGACCAGCTCGGATCCCATCGACGAGTCGGGAAGCGTTCCATCCGTGGAGTAGAAGATGCGGGAGCCGGCAGGCAGAGGAGCGGCCAGAGCGACGGCAGGCTCGATCGCCATGCTCTCTTCCGACTTCCGCGTCGTCGCGACGAATTTGGGGCGAGCCGCCTCGAGGCGAACCACCTTCGAAGCGGCCGCTCCCGGCTCGAATCCTGAGCGGAACGCCCGCGCCACCAGATGCGATGTCGATCCGATCGCGAACGGACCGTGGTACAGGGAATCCGATTCGGTCGGAACCTGTCCATCCAGGCGGTAGCGGATCTCGGCCTGCGACGTTGTGCATGAAAGAACCGCACTCGGATACTCGTGCATCAGCGTATCCAGTCCGGAAATCGTCACGGCCCCCGCACGGAGACGCGCGACTCGGACGGCCGTGTCGCTCGGATCGAACCCGGAGCGGAACGCGCGTGCCACGAGACGCGAGCTCGCCTCGACCACGAACGGCCCCCGGTACAGCGAATCGGATACCGTTGGAGCCTTTCCGTCCAGGCGGTAGCGGATCTCGGCCTGCGAGGTCGGGCAGGAAATCGCAGCCGTTGGCGGCGCTCCCAGCAGCGTGTCCGTCCAGCCGGTGATCGAGACCGACGCGACCTTCAGGTGCAGCACCTTCGTCGCGACCTCCCCGCTATCGACTCCCGCACGGAACGCGCGCGCGGCGACCGTCGCGGAACGATCCAGTTCGAAGGGGCCGCGATAGAGGGAATCGCTCCGCGACGGCTCCTTGCCATCCAAGCGGTAGCGGATCTCCGCGGAATCGATGCGGCAGGACATCGAGACCGTCGGCGCCTCGTTCTGGAGAGTGTCGTCCCAACCAACGATGGACACCTCCGAGGTGCGGAACGCGATTTTTCTGATCAATACCGGGCTCGCCTTGAAGTCGTCGCGGAACGCACGTGCGGCCAGCGTGCCGCTACGCCAGACCACGAGCGATTCGGCATAGACCGGATCGTCGACGGTCGGTTCGGCTCCATCGAGGCGGTAGCGGATGACGGCACCGGGCGTGTTCGTGCGCAACCGGATCGCGCGCGGAGGTTCGATCACGGAATCCGTCCATCCGGAGACGGAAAGAGAGTCCACTTCCAGACGCCAGGAGGCGACGAACGTTTCACTCGGCTGGATCCCGTCGCGGAAGCCGCGTGCGCGCCAGGTCACGGAAGAATCGATCCGGAAGGACTCGGGGCACGACGGATCCGTCGCAAGAGGAGTTCGATCCTCACGAGTGCAGCGGAGCTGCGTTCCGGGCGTGGCGGTGGTAAAACGCCCTGTCGCGGTATCGTGGAGTTCTCCCGTGTCGGGCGCGACGACCAGCGCATTCACCTTGCGATGCAGACGCAAGGAATCCACGACTTGGCGGTTCGTCGCGTCGGTCACCTGGAAGCGAACGACCGTATCGCGATCGAGCAGGACCAGTGTCGCGCCACCCGCGCCGAATTCGTCCAGGATGACAGGTTTTCCACCAAGCGTCAGCGCTCCCCCGATCACCGTTTGGAAACGCAGCGGAATCCGGATGGTGTCGATACCGAGCCAGGTGGTGGTCAGGGTGTCGCAGTTGAGGCATCGCAGACTCGGCAGCGTCGTGTCGCGCAGATTGGCCACCAGAGCAATGCGCAGAAGACCGAGCGAGTCCAGTCGGGCAGAGTCGGAATGGACGTCTGTCGTCCACAGGACGCTCCATGTCTTCCCGTCCGGCTCTCGACGCAGACCGCGCGCCTGCACAGTGAAGCGCGCACCCAACTCGACCGGCTGCAGGCGCATGCGCACGGTATCGCCGAGGAAACCAGTTGGCACAGTCTTTCCGCCGACGTTCACGAAAGCGACGATCGAATCGGCCACGGGAAGGACGCCCGCTGCGGACGCGAAGCGCACCAGCGGCGCGATGGAGGACGCGTCGAGCCCTTCCGTGCGTCGAAGGATCCGCAGCGTGTCGATCGTCAGGTTGTTGTTGGCGTCGGTCACCCGGAGCACGAGTGTCGTGTCGGACTCGCCGACGGGAACCACGCGAGTCGCACGTCCATCCGACACATCGGCGAGGGAATCGCCCACGCGGACCACGAGTTTCGTACCGGACGCGTCGTCAACGCTCCAGACCAGCGTGACGGGAACCGTCCCGCCCCCGGAAACCACGGTGTCGCGCCCGGACCAGGCGGCTCGCACGACGGGAAGCGTCGTGTCGTTCATATGCAGATCGACGTCGACGGCGCGCAGATCGACCAGCGGGTCGTCGTCCTCGATGCGTCCCTCGATCGTATCGCTCGCCCACCAGACGGATTCCGTCTTCCTGTCGACGCCGAGATGCACGCCCTCCACCAGGAGCTTCCATTCATACCCCTTGGCGACCTGCGGCGTGCTCAGAGCTCCGGTCTTCCACGCGGCGGACCTCCGCCAGGCGGAGTCCGTACCGGTCCAGAGGGTGACGCGCACGCTATCGACCGTCGGAGGCGCCTCGCCGTTGGCCGTATGCAGGCGCGGAACGATATCGACGGCGTCCGATTCGGGCGGCGCGGTAGCGCCTTCTCGTTCGCAAGAAACGACGAATGCCACCGCCAGAAGACACAATGCCTTCAGGAACAAACTAGGGGAGTGCAACATCGACATCCGATCTCCTCTGCAGCAACAGTCGCCTGAGCCGTGAGAATGAATTCTAGCTCCGCCGCATCTCGATCCGACGGCACACGTGATGGTGCGCACACGGCGCGCTGGGCACTGGAGGAAAACCACGTCGGAAACGCCACCGTCGCGCACCCCCGCCGACCTACCTTTCCCTTCCTACATGAACGAGACGACGTCGCAAGAGTGCTTCGGAAAACACTATTTCATCGAGACCTACGGGTGCCAGATGAACGAGTACGACAGTTCCCTCGTGGCAGGAATCCTGGAGGGGAAGGGATACCGCCCCACCACCGAACTCGGCGAGGCAGATCTGATCCTCGTGAACACCTGCTCCGTGCGCGAAAAGGCCGAGGAGACGGCGCTCCAGAAGCTCGATTCGATCGCCCACCACAAGCGCAAGCGCGAAGGGGTGCGCATCGGCGTGATCGGCTGCATGGCCGAGAACCGCCGAGAAGCGATCGTGAAGCGCATTCCCGAGGTCGACATCCTCCTCGGACCCGACCACTACGACCGCCTGGGGCCAGCGTTGGACGCGACCGACGGCGCCCCCATCACCGGTCTTGGACACGTTCCGTCACAGACTTACGAAGGCATCTTTCCCGCCGCGCCCGCATCCACGAGCGCATTCGTCGCCATCCAGCGCGGTTGCAACATGAAATGCAGCTACTGCATCGTCCCGACCACGCGCGGCCCCGAGCGTTCGCGTCCCTCCCACGACATCCTCGAGGAGACGCGTCGACTGGTGGACCAGGGCGTGGTCGAGGTGAATCTGCTGGGACAGACCGTGAACGCCTGGCGCGCCGACATGCCCTTCGCCCAGTTGCTGCGCGAACTCGGCGGCGTCCCCGGATTGCGGCGCATCCGCTTCACGAGCCCCCATCCGCGCCATTTCACCGAATCGGTGTGCCAGGCGATGGCAGAGACGGAATCCGTCTGCCACCACGTGCACATGCCCGTCCAGTCGGGCAGTTCGCGCATCCTGCGCGCCATGCGCCGCCAGTACAGCCGCGACCAGTACCTGGCCATCGTCGAGCGCATCCGTCGCTTCCTGCCCGACGCGGCGATCACCACCGACATCATCGCGGGCTACCCCGGCGAGACCGCCGACGAGCACCGCGAGACGCTGTCCCTCATGGACGCGATCCGCTTCGACGCGGCGTTCATGTTCGCCTATTCGCCGCGCCCCGGCACGCCCTCCGCGCTCGAGCCCGAGACGATCACCGAGCAGGAGAAGCTCGCTCGACTGCAGGAGATCATCGACCTCCAGCACCACCACACCCGCGAGATCCTCGATTCGCGCGTCGGCACGACGGAATCCGTCTTGCTCGAGGGCGCATCGAGGAAGGACGGCGCAGAATGGATTGGCAAGACCGACCACTTCCGCAAAGTGGTCCTGCGTCCCGGTCCGGAGGCCAAAGCGGGCCGGTTCATCGACGTCCGGATCGTCGCGCGAAGAGGGAACGTGCTGCGGGGCGAACCGACAGGCCAAGCCATCTCCGCAGATCGAGCTCTCGAAATCTGACGAACCGCCGCGCCCACCACCAGACTCAGGCGAAGTGGTTCACCGGTCCCTGCCCTCCGCCGATTCCGGGAGCTGTCGCGATCGCCAGGCGGACCCAGTCCACCGCCGCTCCCACGGCATCGGGGAGAGACAGATCCCGCGCCAGAAAGGCGGCGATCGCCGCCGAGGTGGTGCAGCCCGTGCCATGCGTGTGGAGCGTATCGATCCGCGGCGCACGCCATTCCCGGAACGCGCGACCGTCCCACAGGACGTCGACCACATCCGCTCCGTCGCCATGCCCACCTTTCACCAGAGCCGCCCCACATCCCGTGCGGTCGCACAAGTCGCGGGCAGCGCACCGCTGTTCCTCGAGTCCATGGATGGCGCGCCCGAGCAACGCCTCGGCCTCGGGCAGATTGGGCGTCACCAGCGATGCCATTGGAAAAAGCGCCGATACGATCTCGGGAATCTCACCCTCCGCGAGCAGAGGAGCGCCGTGCTTTGAGATCATGACGGGATCGAGGACCAGAGGCAGCAAGCGGCCGCGGAGTTCCGACGCCACCGCGGAGGCGATGGCCGCGCTCCCGAGCGCACCGGTCTTGACCACCCGCACGGGAAGATCGTCGAGGACCGCTCGCACCTGCGCGGCCACGAGCTCCGGATCGAGAAGCTCCACGCGCGCGACACCGCGGGTATTCTGCACCGTGACGAGGGTGATCGCCGCCGCCCCGTAGACGCCATGGCGGTGGAAAGTCTTCAGATCCGCTTGGATCCCAGCCCCTCCGGACGGGTCGGAACCAGCGATCGACAAGCATGCGCGATTCATGGGCATGGAATCTAACCGCCCTCGCGACAAGGAACCGGAGCGGCAGCAAGCGTTTCCTGTCAGAAAATGCCATCAACGATGGGTGGCCACGATCACGGGAAATGGGCATAATGCATGGGTGATCCGGCAGGACGCGTACCATTGCAAGCACTGCGGCCAGCGTCTTCCTCCGGAAGGCGTGTATTGCAAGCATTGCGGTCTTCCTCTCGGTCCGAGTTTCCGCGAGGAGACTGGTGAACGTCGACGCGGACGCAACCCCATTCTTCTCTCCGGCCCGGATCGTTACGCCGTCGTCCAGCGTCTGGCATCCTCCGACTGGGCATCCATCGACCTTGCGCGCGACCTCCGCCTCGGACGGCAGGTCCTCATCCGACGCCCGGGAAAGGCCATCCTGGCCAGTCCAGACGGCCTTTCGGCATTTCTGCGCGCTCTTCGCACCGCGGCGCGCCTGCGCCATCCGGGCATCCAGGCCATCTACGAGGAGGGCTCCGACCACGATGGCCCCTACGCGATCCTCGAATACGTGGAAGGCACGAGCCTGCTCGAGCGCCTCGAACAGGAAGGACGCATCGGGCTCCAGGAAGTTCTCCGCATCGGGACGGACCTCGCCGACGCGATTCTCTACGCCCACCAGCAGGGAGTCGTCCACGGGAACCTCATGCCCGCTCGGGTGACGCTCGACCGACAAGGACGCCCCCGCATCCATTCCTTCGTCCGCATCGAAATCCCCGAACTTCCCGTGCGCCATACGCTTTGGGACCCGCCCGACCAGAACGCGCTCGCTCCGAAACCTTCCGACGACGTCTACTCCCTGGGCATGCTGTTGCGCGGATGCCTCCTTGGCAAACCAGGCCCCGCCGACGACCCAGCCATTCCCGTCTCGTTGCGCGAAATCCTCGCCGGCGCCCTCACGAAGTCCAGCGAAGAGCGCTGGCGCTCGATGGAGGAAATGCGCGACGCGCTCGCCGCCGTGGGAGGACGCCGTCAAAAGGCGCGCGACGGACGCTGCCCGGAATGCGGAGTCCTCGACACCGACGACAACCTCTTCTGCGGCAGCTGCGGCTCCGATCTGGGCGATCTCTTCCGCACCTGCGACTCCTGCGGCCACAAGCAGCACCAGCGCCACCACGTCTGCGGTCGTTGCGGCGCGAACCTCGACAACCAGGGCCGCCTCGCCCTCGAGCAGGTCTTCCTCGCGCTCATGGTCGGCGCATGGGATTCTGTCGCACGTGAAATCCAACGCCTCCGACTTCTCGGTTCGGAATTCGAACCCATGGATGCGGAGCACGGCGGCGGCATCCTGTTGCAGGTATCGCACAACCTCCGCGAGCAGTGGAGCCAAGGCAAATGGGAGATCGTGCAGATCGCCCTGCCCTTGGCCGGCGAAGTCGCCCGTACACTGGGGATCTTCACTCCCGCGCCTCTGCGCCAATTGGCTGACGACCTGAACACCTGCACGCGTCTGGTGGCCGAAGCCGGCGAACTCGCCCGCGAACGCCGTCTGGCCGAAGCGCAATCGCGCATCCGCGCCTGCCGCGAACGAGCGCCCATCCTGCCGCCACCCACCGAAGAGCTCTCGCACTGGATCGACTCCATGGTCTCCTGGTTCGAGGAACGCCTCGCCGAAGCACGCCACCTCGCGACCGCAGGGCGCCTCGAAGAGGCGCGTGCGCGCGTCAAGATGGCCCTGGGCCATGTCCACCGCGAGGACCCCCTGGCGGCCAAAGCCCAATCGGTCTTCAACCCCACGTCTCGAGGGTCTTCCGCATGAAGATGGTCTGCCCGTTCTGCCATCGCCGCATCGACGGCGATTCGTCCTACTGCATGTTCTGCGGCGAGCGCGTCTCGGGCTCGCTCCAGCAGCTCGCGAACGCCGAACCTCGCGCGGCTCCGGAGCTCCCTCCCGTCCCGCCCAAGCCGCGCAACGCGGATCGGTACAAGGACCTCGTCCTGATCGGGAAGGGCGGCATGGGCGAAGTGTGGTCGGCTCGCGACACGCGCCTCAATCGCAAGGTCGCGATCAAGCGTATTCTCGCGAAATACATGAAAAGCACCACGGTGCTGCACCGCTTCCTGCGCGAAGCGCGTTCCATCGCGCAGCTTTCGCACTACAACATCGTGCAGATCTACGAGCTCGAGCAAGACGAAACGGGCATCTACATCGTGATGGAATTCGTCGACGGCACGTCGGTGCTCGAGCGCCTGCGCCAGAAGGGCCCCTATCCGATCGCGGAAATCATCCCCATCCTCTCCCAGATGTGCGACGCCCTGCAGCTCGCGCACGACCGAGGAATCATCCACCGCGACATCAAGCCGGCGAACATCCTGCTGACGACGGGAGGCGTTCCCAAGCTCGTGGACTTCGGCCTCGCGCACGAGCCCGAAAGCGACTCGACCGCCATCGGATCGGTGCTGGGCACGGTCGACTTCATGGCCCCCGAACAGCGCGTCTCGGCCACCAACGTCGACGGGCGAGCAGACGTCTTCGGCCTCGCGGCCACGGCCTACCAGATGCTCACGGGCGAACGGCCTCGCCACCTCTATCCGGAGCGCATCCCCATCGAACTGCGCACCACCCTCCTCCAGGCGCTCGAGGAACACCCTGACCGACGGATTCCGTCAGCCGCCGAATTCAAGCGCCGTCTGACCGTTCTCGACTCCTCGATCGACACCCACACGGACAAGGTCATCTGCAGCCGCTGCGGGAAACCCAATCCACCCGCGTTCCACTACTGCGGCTCCTGCGGAACGCGTCTGGGTTCGGTGGCGCCACCGACCGCGGAAGGAATGCGCGAGGAGATCAGCCTCACAGGCTCCGGCCCGATCTGAACCCGCTCTCGAGGTATTCCCCGAAGCGGCGGAGTTCAGGCTTCGGATGCCTGGATGCGACGCAGAGTCCGTTCTGCCCAGGGGAAGGGAGGCTCCTCCCACCAGCCATCGAGAAAATCGCCGATCGAGGGATCCAGATCGTCCACCTCGGGAGTCGGATCCGACAGCGATGCTTCCTGGCTTTCCGGAAGTGAAGCCGCGCTCGGCGCCTTCGACGCGTCCCGGGAAGACACCGTCGGCAGTTCCGCGCTGGAGGGCTCTTCGGGCGAATCCCCATCGCCGAATCCATTCCCTGGATGGCATGTGGCGACTTCGTTGTATTCCCCGCAGGTCTCCTCGACCAGGCTCCAGGCGTACTCCTCCTCTTCCGTCTCTTCGTCCAGCTCTCCGACGAGGACCAGATACCATCGCCCCTCGCGATGACGCCAGGCCTGCGGCTGCTCGTGGCGCACGGTGTCGCCGAAGTTCTCCATGACCTCCGTCACGGAGAGACGGATCCAGTCGATCCGTCCCTCGACGAAGGCGTCCACCCAATCCCGCGGAAACAATCCGTCCCAGGAGACCTCGACCACTTCGCCTTCGACCTCTTCGACACCATAGTCGCGCGCAAGCTCGACGGTCTCGCCGCCTTCGATGCGGCAAAGGCTCCACCAGAGGGTCTCCGCCTCCGTTTCCGGATCATCGAGGACACCCCGCAAGACCACATACCAGATTTCGTCCGCCGAGCGGAATGCGATGGGCCGCTCCAGCACGGTCGTCTTTCCAAAAAGCTGCTCGATATGCCCTGGAGACAGGGGCTTCCATTCGGAACTCATGGGCTCCAAGGTAATCCAGCGTCTCCAGCATTCCCGTCCCGAGGCCGATTCCATTTCCTTGGCGCGTCATTTTTGGTTAACTTCAAGAAAAGTGAATCATCCCGGCGCACAGTATTCAGGAGATTTCCATTTGCCCCACTTGACAAAATCCATGGCATCCATCTTTGTCTTGCTGCTACTTCTCGCGTCCGCCGCCACCGCGCAATTGACGGTGGCCGCCGCCTCCGAACTCAAGCCCGCGCTCGAGGAAGTCCGCCGCATCTACTCGGAACGCACAGGCAACCCTCTCCGCACATTGTACGCGAATCCCGCGGATCTCGTCGAGAGGGCATCCAAGGGCGGAATCGACGTCATTCTGCTTCCCAACGAATGGATCGACTCGGCGAAGGCGCGCAACATCTCCGCCCAGGCGCCGTCGTTCGTGGCGCTCTCGCCCATGGCCGCCTGGAGCCGCCAGGGCCGCCCACTCCCCGATTCCCAGCTGCTCTTCCTCCTCGACACCACCATCCATGGCATTTCGATCTCCGACCCCGCGCACAGCCCCGACGGAGCACGTATCCTGCCGTCGCTCGAGATGCTTTCAGGCGACAGCGCATTCTCCCGCCGAATCGTTTTCTCATCCGATCCAGCCAGCGCGATCGACTCGATTCTCGCCAACAAGGCCGACGCGGCCATCTTGCCACAGTCGGCCTTCTGGTCCTCTCCCGTAGGCGGAATGGGGCGCCAGCTCCAGCTCGACTCCACGAAGATCGCACCGCAACGCACCATGAGTCTCGTGCTGAACGTCTCCCCCGACCGTCAGGACAACGCCAAGGCGTTCCTCGCATGGGCCATCGGCCCGCAAGGCAAGGGCATCTGGCGCCGCAACGGATTCTTCCCCTGAACCGCGGCGGGAGTCGGCTCCTCCACCGACTCCGACGCGACTCTCTCGCACCTACGAAAAGACGGATTCCGACTTTTGCCGGAATCCGTCTTTTCGTTCGGCAGGCACCGTCTCGGATGCCCGCTCCATTGCAGTCGCGGATCCGGCCTCAGAGAACCGCGCCAGCCACTGCCGTGTCGATCCCGTCGAAGGCTCCGTCGAAAAGAGGGCCCGAGAGATAGCGTTCGCCGGAATCCGGCAGGATCACGACGAACGTCTTGCCCGCATATTCGGGCAGAGCCGCCAGACGCACCGCAGCCAGAGCCGCCGCACCGCTGGAGATACCGGACAGGATCCCCTCTTCGGCCGTGAGACGTCGCGAAAACTCGATCGCATCGGCCGATGTGACCGTCTCGACCCGGTCGACTATCGACAGATCCAGCGTTCCCGGAATGAACCCGGCCCCGATTCCCTGGATCTTGTGCGGCCCCGGAACAAGCTCCTTCCCGGCAAGCTTCTGCGTGATGACAGGCGATTCGGTCGGTTCCACCGCGACGGCTTGCACCGACTTGCCGCGAATCTTCTTGAAGTAGCGCGTGACGCCGGAAATCGTTCCTCCCGTGCCCACCGAGGACACGATCACGTCGACGTTGCCGTCCAGGTCATCCCAGATTTCCGGCCCCGTGGTCTTCTCGTGTATTTCGGGATTGGCGGGATTTTCGAACTGCTGGGGCAGATAGTAGCGCCCCGGCTCGGAGGCGACGATATCCTCGGCCTTCTGGATCGCACCTTTCATGCCCTTGGTTCCTTCGGTGAGCACCAGCGTCGCACCCAACGCCTTGAGCACCTTGCGGCGCTCGATGCTCATGGTCTCGGGCATCACGATCGTGAGCTTGTAGCCGCGCGAAGCGGCTACGAAGGCCAGCGCGATTCCGGTGTTGCCCGAGGTCGGCTCGATGAGTTCCATGCCCGGCTTGAGCAGACCGCGCTTCTCGGCGTCCCACACCAGGTTCGCGCCGACGCGGCACTTCACGGAATAGGCGGGATTGCGCCCTTCGATCTTGGCGTAGACCTTCGCGCCCTTTGGAACCACATGGTTCAGGAGCACAAGAGGAGTGTGTCCGATGGAAAGACTGTTGTCGCTGTAGACGGCCATGGATCACCTCGAAGATGGAGTCCTCAATATGCTTTTTCCGAGCGCAAGGCCAGTTTCATACCGACCATATCTGAAATATATGATTATGATTTGAAAAGATCCAGCACTTCATCAATGATTTTTGATCTTCCTTCCTGCGACAAGTCCGACCGAAACACCTCCGACAACGCCAGGAAGCACCATGTCTGATCACCCCCTGGATCGCGCGCTCCGACTTGCCGTGGAAGTCCACTCAGGCCAGAAGGATCGTTCTGGCAGGCCCTACATCCTCCATGTGCTGAAGGTGGTGATGGGATGCCGTCCCGACGACGACGCCATGACCGTAGCAGCCCTTCACGATGTCGTGGAGGACTCGCCGATGACGTTGGACGACCTCCGTGGCCTGGGGTTCGCCGAAGAGATCGTAGTTGCCGTGGGCGCGATCTCGCGGCGCGACGGGGAAACGTACGAGGACTACATCGAGCGCGTGGTCCCGAACCCCCTGGCCCGCCGCGTGAAACGCGTCGACCTGGAACACAACATGGACGTGCGGCGCCTGCCGCATGTGACCCAAGCCGACACGGCGCGTCTGGAACGCTACCGGCAGGCTTGGGGACGGATCAGCCACCTGACCTGAGAGAGTGTGAGTCAATCCCAGGATTCAAGAAACCTGGGATTGCTGGATTGCGACCAAGCGTTCATGGAATCCAGTTCGCGTCCGAAGCAGCGTCCCGCCCGCTTGATCCCGATCGTCCGCACG